>ENA-OPVT01000335-OPVT01000335.1-human-gut-metagenome-genome-assembly--contig:-NODE-335-length-37165-cov-4.281676_pt1 | contig 37165 bp, 32 predicted proteins | sample MGYA00241499_ERZ501990 | MGnify/ENA primary metagenome ERZ501990 (study PRJEB25962, sample SAMEA2042104) | human gut metagenome | biome: human gut; feature: human-associated habitat; material: faeces...
CAGTTGCAGCAGCACCTGCATTAACAGTTACATATGTTGGACAATCTTTAGAAGTTGACAATGATTCAGGAAGTTCAGATATTGGTGAAGGAGTTCACTTTGGAAATGCTGTTGGATTAGCTTATGATGATTGGACATTTGATTTCTTTGCAAGAAAAACTTGGAATATGGATACAGATAATGGAATTCATTCAAAAGGTCATAGATTACAATTAGATGCATGGAAAAATTATGAAAATGTTGCTCTAGGTGTAAGATATAGAGGAGAAAAAGATAAAGATTCTTACTATTTAAGAGGAAAATATAATTATGGAATGTTCTCTGGATCATTAGATGTTGCATATAGATCTTATAATGAGAATGTAGGAAGAAAAGCAGGAGAATCAGATGCAATTTATATTGAAGCAACTCCAATAGCAGTACAAGTTGGACCAGTTAAAGTTGGATATTATTTTGAAGCTGACGATATTAAATTAAATACTTCTGAAGGACAAAAAGAACATTGGTGGAGACATCAATTAAGAGTTGGAGCTCCTATATATACTGGGGAAAAATTATCTCTTGGATTAGAATATAGATGGCAGTTTGATACAGATGTAGAATATGATGGAGATTATTCTTACAGAGAAGAAAATTCTAATACTCATGTATTATACTTATCAGGAGCTTATGCTGTAACAGAGAACTTAACAATAGATGCTTATTATCAATATGATATGAAAGATTTTGATGTTAAGAATGAAGGAAAACCAAATAAAGGGGATGCTAAAGATCATGCTAACTATTATGGTGAATTCTGTGTTGGATGGACTTATAGATTCTAGTCTAAGCTAGTAAATTAAAAAATTAATAAAAATTTTTCAGAGAGACTTTCGGGTCTCTCTTTTTTATGAATTATATAAATAAATATATAAAGATTATGCAGAATAATTTTAAAAGATTAGTTTATAAAATTGGAGATGAGGAAAATGCCTTATAATTTTGGTGAAATGCCAGAAAAGAAAAATGACAACAATATGGGGGTTACAAAGAAATCATTAAAATTTTTTTAAGAATACTTAGGTATAATAGAAATAGTTCTTTCTATACTGCCAGCATTATTTTATGCTGTTTTAAGTTTTAATTATAAAAATAGTGCGGAAAAGTATTATGGAATTTCAGGAGAATATTTTAATTTAAATATTTTTTCTGTTATATCTCTTTTTGTCTTTATAGTTTTGGTATTATGTTTAGGAATATTTGTGTATTATGAATATAACTCAAATAATAATCAAAAACAATATTGTAATATAATGATAGGAATATTTTGCTTTATTCCAACTATATTAAGTTATATGTATTTATGCAGATTATTAACTTTTGTAATAAAATCAAAATTTATTATTTCAAAAACTCTTTCTTTTTCTAGTTTAACTTTTCTATTTCTGTTTTTTGGTATATATTATATTTATTTTATTAGTTTTAAATTTACTGTTTCTATTAGAGAAAAAATTCAAATTTCAAGAGCGGAAAAAATGAAGTCAATAATTTATCTAATTCCAACGTTTATACTTTTATTTCTTAGTTTGTTTAATATTATAGAAATTAATACTTTTAACAGTGTTGAAAATAAAAAAGCATATGAGATATATTATGAAAACGGTAATTCAAAAGCTGTAATAACCAAAATAGGAGAAAAATATATTGTAGCTGACTGTATTATAAAAAAAGATAGAATTTTAGAACAAATGAATGATTTAATAATTTATACAAAAAATTATAAAGAAGTTATCAAACTTTTAGAGAGGTAAAAGTGAATAAAAATAAAATATTAAAAAGAAACAATAATTTAATAATATACAGAAAAAATTATAGAGAAATCCCTTTTGAAAAAATAGAAAAAATAATGCAAGCATTTGAATTAGGAAATTAAAATACATTTACATTACTTTGAAAAACGGGTATAATTATTATATAAATATTACATCAGAAGTAAAAAAGGAGGAGGATTTTTATGGCAACATCATCATTTACAAGAAAAATAATAGTTACAGGGAAAGAAGCAACAGACATAATTATAGATGCCTTAACTTCTGATGAAAAAGAAAAAAAAGATATTTATAAAACAGAAGATTTTTTGGCAGAAAATAGTAAAAGGGGGAGAGAAGCATTAAAAAGATTTGTATCCCTTTACAAGAAATAGAAGAAATTTTATCTCAAGATATGGTAGAAAGAATTATAGGTAGTTTTTTATGTGAAAAAAATAAAGATATAGATTTTTTTCTTAAAAATAAAGCTCTTTTATTTCAAAGAAAAAATAAAGCAAAAACTTATTTTATTTTAGATGAAGACGAGCTGAATAGAGGAATATTTAATATTTTAGGATATTTCGCTCTTTCAACAAAAGTTCTATATCTCCCAGAAGAATTGTCTAAAAATCAAAGGAAAAAAATAGATGGTTTATACACAAGTGTTTCTGAGATATCTACATTTTTAATTGGACAGATTGCTAAAAATGATTATAATAAAAGCAAAATAACAGGAGATGAAATATTAAAATATGCTTGTTATTATATTTTGCAAGCATCTTCAATTATTGGAGGACGAATTGTTTTGGTTGAACTTGTAAATAATTCTAAATTAATAGATTTTTACAATAAGAATGGTTTTATTTTACTTCCAAATAAAACTGAAAATGAGGAAAAATTACTGCAAATGATAAAGATTATATAAATAAAAAATTTTTCAGAGAGACTTTTGGGTTTCTCTTTTTTGTATTTAAAAATTGACATTATATATATCAGATGTTATACTAAAATGTCATGTATCAGAAATAATCTACAAAAAAAGACGATTAACACTAATTATAGTGTTTTTTTATTGGCTGAAAAATAATTATATAATGAGGAGAAACGAATGGAAAAGTTAAAAAAGAAAGCGGTAAGTTTAGAGGCTTTTGTATGTCTTATTGTTCTTATAGGGTCTTGTGTATCAGTGGCACGTATAATGGGGCCTGTAAATATGATAAATACAATAATGGGAACAGCACACGATTTACTTCTTAATACAGTATTTTTTATAATGGGGGTTGCAGTTCTCGCAGGAGCTTTATCTGAAATTTTATCTGAATTTGGAGTTATTTCATTAATAAATAAATTATTATATTTTGTAATCTATCCTTTATACAGACTTCCGGGAGCATCAGCACTTGCAGTTGTTACTACATATATATCAGATAACCCTGCAGTTTTAAGTCTGGCTGCCAACAAAGAATTTAAAAAATATTTTAAAAATTATCAGTTCACAGCTCTTACAAATTTGGGGACATCATTTGGAATGGGATTTATAGTATCAGCATTTATGATAGCACAAGGAGGACTTTTAAAAGAAAGCCTGTTTAAACCGGTTCTTCTTGGAAATCTTGGAGCTGTAGTAGGAAGTATTGTCAGTGTAAATTTAATGGTATATTACAGCAAAAAATATTTTGCTTCACGTGGAGAATTAGATAATCAGGAAGTTGCTGACAAATTTACTTTAGAAACAAGAGAGATAAGACGTGGAACAGTCTTTGAAAGATTTTTAGAGGCTATGCTTGAAGGGGGAAAAGTTGGAGTTGGAATGGGAATGGCAATTATTCCCGGAGTTATTATAATCTGTACAACAGTTCTTATGCTGACAAATGGTATGCCTGAAGGCGGGTATACAGGTGCAGCTTATGAAGGTATAGGTATTCTGCCTATAATTGGAGCAAAAGTAAACTTTATTTTAAAACCTTTATTTGGTTTCAGCAGTCCTGAAGCCATAGCATTTCCAATTACAGCTTTGGGAGCAGTAGGAGCTGCAATAGGTCTTGTTCCTCAATTTATAAAAGAGGGAGTTATTGGTCCTAGAGAAATAACAGTATTTACAGCTATGGGAATGTGCTGGAGCGGATATTTGAGCACACACGTTGCTATGATGGACAGCTTAAATTATAGAGAACTTACAGGAAAAGCAATTTTCAGCCACACAATAGGAGGAATTGCTGCAGGAATATCTGCAAATTTACTTTATAGTTTATTCTGCTAAAAAAATAAATTATTACATTATTATATATGATAAAATTTAGAGGGTGCTAAGAAGATAAAAAATGTTTCTAATTTTGAAAATATTTTTTAATTATAGTACTCTCTTTTTTATTTTTGAATTTTAATTTAAAATTATTTTTATAAATTTTAAAAAGCCGTTGAAACAAAAAAGAAATTTTAAAAATTTTTTAAAAAATTACTTGACAGATTTAATAAAAGTAGGTATAATCTTCTATGTCTTAATAAACCTAAATCAAGAAAACTCTATTACCATATATTGTTATTATATGGGAGGATTACAGAATATCCGAAAGGTAAATGGAGGTGTACGATGAGAGTAAATATTCAATTAGAATGTACAGAATGCAAAAGAAGAAATTATAGTACTTCAAAAAACAAGAAAAACACTACAGAAAGATTAGAAGTGAATAAATACTGTAAGTGGGATAAAAAAGTTACTTTACACAAAGAAACTAAAAAATAATTTTAGTATTTAGGAAATAGTTATCAACATGCAGGTCAATGGCTCAATTGGTAGAGCATCGGTCTCCAAAACCGAGGGTTGGGGGTTCGAGTCCCTCTTGACCTGCCATTTTTTTTATTAAAGTCAAAACATAAAGGTGATTTCATGAATCTGTTTCAAGGAATAAAAATGGAATATTCCAAGGTTCAATGGCCTAAGAAAGAGGAGATAGTTAATTCAACTCTTTGGGTAATTGCTATGAGCTTGATAATGAGCATATATTTGGGAGTTTTTGATTTGATTGCTTCTAAAGGATTGAAAATGTTGGTATCTCTCTTTGGAGGATAGATAGATGGAAAAAACATTGGTAAAAAAATGGTTTATGATTCATACTTATTCAGGGTATGAAAAAAAAGTTAAAACTGACCTTGAACAAAAAATAGAAACACTTGGTATGGGAGACATAGTAACTAAGATACTAGTTCCTGAAGAGGAAACTATTGAAGAGGTTAGAGGAAAAAAGAAAACTGTTGCTAGAAAGATATTTCCTGGATATGTAATGCTAGAAATGGTAGCTACAAGAGAGGAAAGTGAAGAAGGAATAAACTTTAGAGTTGATTCTGATGCTTGGTATGTTGTAAGAAATACTAATGGAGTAACAGGGTTTGTTGGTGTAGGTTCAGATCCTATTCCAATGGAAGATGATGAAGTAGAAAATATCTTCAGAGTTATAGGAATGGATATTCCAGAAGAAGAAAAAGAAAATAAAGAAATAGTAAAGATAAACTTTGCAATTGGTGATTATGTAAGAGTTCTTGGTGGAGGTTTTGCAGGTCACGAAGGAAAAGTTGCAGAGATAGATATGGAACAAAAGAAAGTAAAAGTTATGATCGAAATGTTTGGAAGAATGACTCCAGTCGAAGTAGATTTTAACAGTGTTGAGAAGGTTGAGTTATAATACTTACCTTTTAAGTGGGAGATGACACCGTCATTACCACACAATTCATGGAGGTGTAATTTTTTAAAATGGCAAAAGAAGTAATTAAAATAATAAAACTACAATTACCAGCAGGTAAAGCTAACCCAGCTCCACCAGTTGGACCAGCATTAGGACAACACGGAGTTAACATCATGGAATTCTGTAAAGCGTTCAATGCAAAAACTCAAGATAAATCAGGATGGGTAATTCCAGTTGAAATTTCTGTATACAACGACAGATCTTTCACATTCATACTAAAAACTCCACCTGCATCAGATCTATTAAAGAAAGCTGCAGGAATCCAATCAGCAGCTAAAAACTCTAAAAAAGAAGTTGCAGGACAAATCACAACAGCAAAATTAAAAGAACTTGCAGAAACAAAAATGCCTGACTTAAATGCAGGATCAGTTGAAGCTGCTATGAGAATTTTAGCAGGATCAGCAAGATCAATGGGAATCAAAATAGTTGACTAATTACTGTTGTTAAAGTGAGTAAATTTTTGAGGCTCACGGTTATATTAAGTGGTAGGAGATATCCGCATCACCACAAAGGGAGGAAATTAAAGAAATGGCAAAACATAGAGGAAAAAAATACTTAGAAATAGCTAAGTTAATAGAAACTGGAAAGCTTTATGAAGTAAAAGAAGCTTTAGAATTAGTTTTAAAAACTAAAACAGCTAAATTTAATGAAACTGTAGAAGTTGCATTAAGACTTGGAGTAGACCCAAGACATGCTGACCAACAAGTTAGAGGAACTGTTGTTCTTCCACACGGAACTGGTAAAACTGTAAAAGTATTAGCAATCACATCTGGTGCTAACATAGAGAAGGCTTTAGCTGCTGGTGCAGACTATGCTGGAGCTGACGAGTACATCGCTCAAATCCAACAAGGATGGTTAGATTTCGATCTAGTTATCGCTACACCTGACATGATGCCTAAATTAGGAAGACTAGGAAAAATCCTAGGAACTAAAGGATTAATGCCTAACCCTAAATCAGGAACAGTTACTCCTGATATCGCAGGTGCTGTATCTGAATTCAAAAAAGGAAAACTTGCATTTAGAGTTGACAAATTAGGATCAATTCACGTACCAATTGGTAAAGCTGATTTCGCTCCTGAAAAAATCGAAGAAAACTTCAAAGCTTTCTTAGAGCAAATCACAAGATTAAAACCAGCATCTTCAAAAGGACAATACCTAAGAACAGTTGCTGTATCACTAACAATGGGACCTGGAATAAAAATGGACCCAGCATTAGTTGCTAAATATGTTGGATAAATAATTTAATATAGATCCAAACCAAAGACCGTAGGTGGTTTAAAAACCGTAATTTATTACCCTACCGAGGTTGGAAGAAGGTTCGCTAGCCTCATAGTGTGATTTCAACCTCCGTTCCATTCTTTGGTACGGAGGTAATTTTTAGAAAAAAGAGGAGGTGAAATAATTAAATGGCAACTCAAGCAAAAATAGATCACGTAGCTGAACTAGTAGAAAAAATTAAAAAAGCTCAATCAGTTATCTTAGTTGATTACCAAGGAATCAGCGTTAATGAAGAAACTGCATTAAGAAGAAAAATGAGAGAAGCTGGTGCTGAATATCTAGTAGCAAAAAACAGATTATTCAAAATAGCTTTAAAAGAAGCAGGAGTTGAAGATTCTTTTGACGAAATATTAGAAGGAACTACAGCTTTCGCTTTTGGATATGCTGATCCAGTATCTCCAGCAAAAATCGTTTTTGATTTAGCAAAAGATAAGGCTAAAGCAAAACAAGATATATTTAAAATAAAAGGTGGAGTTCTAACAGGAAAAAGAGTTGAAACTGCTGATGTTGAAGCACTAGCTAAATTACCATCAAGAGAACAATTACTTTCTATGTTACTTAACTCAATGCTTGGACCAATCAGAAAACTTGCTTATGCGACTGTGGCTATCGCAGATAAAAAAGAAGCAGCAGCTGAATAATAAGTTGATTTGGTTAAATTAATTAAAAAATAACAAAATTTAAAGATAAAGGCACATTTTCGTGTATAAATATTAAGGAGGAAATAATAAATGGCATTCGATAGAGAAAAATTTATAGCTGAATTAGAAGCTATGACTGTTTTAGAATTAAAAGAACTAGTAACTGCATTAGAAGATCACTTTGGTGTAACAGCAGCTGCTCCAGTAGCAGTAGCAGGACCAGCAGTAGCAGAAGCTGCTGAAGAAAAAACTGAATTTGATGTTATCCTAACTGCAGCAGGAGCTAACAAAATAGCAGTTATCAAAGAAGTAAGAGGAATTACTGGATTAGGATTAAAAGAAGCTAAAGAATTAGTAGATAACGGTGGAAAAATTAAAGAAGCTGTTGCTAAAGACGAAGCTGAAGCTATAAAAGAAAAATTAACTGCAGCAGGAGCAACTGTAGAAGTTAAATAATTAATTGGACTTTTAATTTAGAACAATAGATCTTATTTAATTAAAAAAAATAGGCACTCTTATTCAGAGTGCCTTTTTACTAATTATTGAGGATAGCTTAAAAGGATATTTTGTATTACATTTTAATGTAAATTTTTGTTTTGGAACAGTGATAATTAATCATTTGAAAATAGATTTTAGCCTTTTATTTTCAAGCGATTAGGTATTAAACTTTAAGATTAGTAAGGGGTGTGAATTAATGGGGAAACTCGTTGAAAGATTGAATTTTGGAAGGATAAAAGAGAGAGGAACAATGCCTCATTTTCTTGAGTTCCAATTGGATTCCTATGAAGATTTTCTACAAGCTAAAGAGGCTCCAAATAATAGAAAAGATAAGGGGTTAGAATCAGCTTTTAGAGAAATTTTCCCTGTTGAATCTTCTAATGGAGATATCAAGTTGGAGTATGTTTCTTATGAATTACATGAAGCAGAACCACCATTAAATGATGAACTTGAATGTAAGAAAAGAGGAAAGACTTACTCTGGTTCTTTAAAAGTAAGATTAAGACTTACAAATAAAAAGAGTGGAAACGAGATACAAGAATCTCTAGTTTACTTTGGAGAAGTTCCTTTAATGACCGAAAGAGGAACATTTATAATCAATGGAGCTGAAAGAGTTGTTGTATCACAATTACATAGATCTCCTGGAGTATCATTTAATAAAGAGATAAACATTCAAACTGGAAAAGACCTATTCTCAGGAAAAATTATTCCATATAAAGGAACTTGGTTAGAGTTTGAAACTGATAAAAATGATTTCCTAAGTGTTAAGATAGACAGAAAGAAAAAAGTATTAGCTACTGTATTCCTAAAGGCTATTGATTTTTTTGATAACAATACAGAGATAAAAGACTATTTCTTAGAAACTAAGGAATTAGATTTAGCCTCAATATTCCAAAAATACAAAAATAGAGAAGAACTTTTAAGTGTAATTAGAACAAGATTTGAAGGAAGCTTTATTAAAGAAGATATCTATGATGAAGAAACTGGAGAGATCATTGCAGAAGCAGATGCTCTTATAGATGAAGCATTAATTGAATCTTTAATTGATAATAAAGTAGAAAAAGTTGTTTATTGGGAAGTAAAACCAGAAGATAAACTATTAGCTAATACTGTTATGAACGACAGTACACTTACAAAAGAAGAAGCTGTAACTGAAGTATTTAAAAAATTAAGACCTGGAGATTTAGTAACTGTTGAATCAGCTAAATCACTTATTAGACAAATGTTCTTCAACCCTCAAAGATATGATCTTGAGCCAGTTGGAAGATATAAAATGAATAAGAGATTAAAACTTAATGTTCCAGAAGATGAAATCTTACTTACAAAAGAAGATATCATTGCAACAATGAAGTATGTAATTAATCTAAACAATGGAAATGGACATACTGATGATATAGATAACCTTTCAAATAGACGTGTAAGAGGAGTTGGAGAACTTCTTTTAATGCAAATAAAAGCTGGATTATCTAAAATGGGTAAAATGGTAAAGGAAAAAATGACTGTGCAAGATTCAGAAACATTGACTCCACAATCACTTTTAAATACTAGACCATTAAATGCTCTAATATTAGATTTCTTTGGTTCTGGACAATTATCACAATTCATGGACCAATCAAACCCACTAGCTGAACTTACTCATAAGAGAAGAATATCAGCACTAGGACCTGGAGGACTTTCAAGAGAAAGAGCAGGGTTCGAGGTTAGAGACGTACACGATTCTCACTATGGAAGAATATGTCCAATAGAAACTCCAGAAGGACCAAACATTGGACTTATTGGATCACTAGCTATTTATGCTAAAATTAATAAATATGGATTTATTGAAACTCCATATGTAAAAGTAAAAGATGGAAAAGCTGATTTTGATCAAGTTGATTACTTAGCAGCTGATGAAGAAGAAGGATTATTCATTGCCCAAGCGGATACAAAAATTGGAGAAAACAATGAACTTCTTGGAGATGTTGTTTGTAGATATGGACATGAAATTGTAAATATCAGTGGAGAAAAAGTTGATTATCTAGATATTTCTCCTAAACAAGTTGTATCTGTATCAGCAGGACTTATTCCATTCCTTGAGCATGACGACGCCAACAGAGCACTGATGGGATCAAACATGCAAAGACAAGCAGTACCATTATTAAGAACAGAAGCTCCTTACATTGGAACAGGACTAGAAAGAAAAGTTGCTGTTGACTCTGGAGCGGTAGTAACATCTAAAACAGATGGAAAAGTAGTATATGTAGATGCTAAGAAAATAATAATTGAAGATCCAGAAGGAAAAGAACATAAATATAGAATGTTAAACTTTGAAAGATCTAACCAATCAATGTGTTTACACCAAACTCCATTAGTTTCACTTGGAGAAGAAGTTAAAGTTGGAACAGTTATTGCTGATGGACCAGCTACAAAAGGTGGAGATTTAGCACTTGGAAGAAATATTCTAATGGCATTCATGCCTTGGGAAGGATATAACTACGAAGACGCCATCCTAATTTCAGATAGATTAAGAAAAGATGATGTATTTACATCTATCCATGTTGAAGAATATGAAATTGAAGCAAGAAATACTAAACTTGGAGATGAAGAGATCACTAGAGAGATCCCTAACATTTCAGAAGAAGCTTTAAGAAAACTTGATTCAAATGGAATAATAACAGTAGGATCAGAAGTTGGTCCTGGAGATATACTTGTAGGAAAAACTGCTCCTAAGGGAGAAACTGAACCACCTGCAGAAGAAAAACTATTAAGAGCTATCTTTGGAGAAAAAGCAAGAGATGTAAGAGATACATCACTAAGAATGCCTCATGGATCTAAAGGAACTGTAGTAGAGATACTAGAGCTTTCTAGAGAAAATGGAGATGAATTAAAAGCTGGAGTAAACAAAGCTATAAGAGTTCTAGTAGCTGAAAAGAGAAAAATAACTGTAGGGGATAAGATGTCTGGACGTCATGGAAACAAAGGGGTTGTTTCAAGAGTACTTCCAGCAGAAGATATGCCATTCTTAGCAGATGGAACACACTTAGACGTTGTGCTTAACCCACTAGGGGTGCCATCACGTATGAACATAGGACAAGTACTAGAAGTTCACTTAGGTATGGCTATGGGAAATTATAATGGTGGAACACATATTGCAACACCAGTATTCGATGGAGCATCAGAAGAACAAGTTAAAGATTACTTAGAAAAACTAGGATTCCCTAGAAGCGGAAAAGTAGATCTTTATGATGGAAGAACAGGAGATAAATTTGATAACCCTGTTACTGTTGGAAGAATGTATATGTTAAAACTACACCACCTTGTAGAAGATAAAATGCATGCTAGAGCAATTGGACCTTACTCTCTAGTTACTCAACAACCTCTAGGAGGAAAAGCTCAATTTGGAGGACAAAGACTTGGAGAGATGGAAGTTTGGGCACTAGAAGCATATGGAGCATCAAACATTCTACAAGAAATGATGACAGTAAAATCAGACGATGTTACAGGAAGAACAAAAACTTATGAGGCTATCATAAAAGGTGAAGAGATGCCAGATCCAGATTTACCAGAATCATTTAAAGTATTATTAAAAGAATTCCAAGCATTAGCACTAGATGTAGAACTATTTGACTCTGAAGATAATATAATAAATGTTGATGAAGAATTAAATAAAGATGATATGACAACTGAATACTCACCTTTAGCTGATTTAAAAGATTAATTAAATAAGAAATAACTGCTTAGGGAATAATTTGGGTTTAGATTCAAATTATTCCTAATAATAAATCTAATAGCTTTATCTCAATTAAGGAGGCTTTGCATTTAATGGGAATAAGAAGTTTTGAAAAAATAAGAATTAGATTAGCATCCCCTGAAAAGATAGAAGAATGGTCATATGGGGAAGTTACAAAACCTGAAACTATAAACTATAGAACTTTAAATCCAGAAAGAGATGGTCTATTCTGCGAAAAAATATTCGGACCAACTAAAGACTGGGAATGTGCTTGTGGAAAGTACAAAAGAATGAGATATAAAGGTCTTATCTGTGAAAAGTGTGAGGTAGAAGTAACAAGATCTAAAGTAAGAAGAGAAAGAATGGGGCATATCTCACTTGCTGCACCAGTTTCTCATATTTGGTATTCTAAAGGAACTCCAAATAAAATGTCATTAATAATTGGACTATCTCCAAAAGAATTAGAATCTGTATTATATTTTGCTAGATATATAGTAACAGAATCTGGAGAAAGCAACTTAAAAGAAGGAAAAATTCTTACAGAAAAAGAATATAAATTATATAAACAACTATATGGAAATAAGTTTGAAGCTTTAATGGGAGCTGAAGCTATCCTTAAATTATTAGAAAAAACAGATCTTGAAACTCTTAGAGATGAACTTGAAAAAGATCTTGAAGATGTAACTTCATCTCAAAAGAGAAAGAAAGTTGTAAAAAGACTTAAAATAGTTAGAGACTTCTTAGCATCTAACAACAAACCTGAATGGATGATACTAAAAAATGTTCCAGTAATTCCAGCAGATTTAAGACCTATGGTACAACTTGATGGAGGAAGATTTGCTACTTCTGACTTAAACGATCTATATAGAAGAGTTATCAACAGAAATAACAGACTTAAAAAACTTTTAGAAATAAAAGCACCAGAAATCGTTGTAAAAAATGAAAAAAGAATGCTTCAAGAAGCAGTAGATGCTTTAATTGACAATGGAAGAAGAGGAAAACCAGTTGTTGCTCAAAACAACAGAGAGTTAAAATCTCTATCTGATATGTTAAAAGGAAAACAAGGAAGATTTAGACAAAACCTACTTGGAAAAAGGGTTGACTACTCAGCGAGATCGGTTATCGTTGTAGGACCATCTCTAAAAATGAACCAATGTGGAATCCCTAAGAAAATGGCTCTTGAACTATACAAACCATTTATTATGAGAGAACTTGTAAAAAGAGAACTTGCATCAAATATCAAAACAGCTAAAAAATTAGTTGAAGATGCAGATGATAAAGTATGGGATGTAATTGAAGATGTTATTCAAGATCACCCAGTTCTATTAAACAGAGCTCCGACTCTTCACAGACTATCTATTCAAGCATTTGAACCAGTACTAATTGAAGGAAAAGCAATTAGACTTCACCCATTAGTATGTTCTGCATTCAATGCTGACTTCGACGGAGACCAAATGGCAGTACACTTAATGCTATCTCCAGAAGCTATAATGGAAGCTAAATTATTAATGTTAGCACCAAACAACATTATATCTCCATCAAACGGAGAACCAATCGCAGTTCCGTCTCAAGACATGGTTATGGGATGTTTCTATATGACTAAAGACAGACCAGGATCTAAAGGAGAAGGAAAAGCATTCTCAAATATAGAACAAGCACTTACTGCATATCAAAATGGAGTACTAGATACTCATGCAATGATTAAAGTAAGAATAAATGGAGAAATGGTAGAAACTACTCCAGGAAGATTAATGTTCAATGAAATCCTACCTGAAGTTGACAAACAATACCATGTAACATTTGGTAAATCACAATTAAAGAAACTTATCGCTAAATTATATGATGAGCATGGATTTACTGAAACAGCAGAATTAATCAATAAGATTAAAGACTTCGGATATCACTATGGAGCAATGGCAGGGGTATCAGTAGGTATAGAAGACCTTGAAATTCCTGCAGCTAAGAAAGAGATACTTGCTGATGCTGATAGAAGAGTTGCTGAAATAGATAATGATTATAAAGAAGGAAAAATCATTAACGAAGAAAGATATAGAAAAACAATCGCAGTTTGGTCAGAAGCTACAGAAGCTGTTACAAAAGCAATGATGGATGGACTAGACCAATTCAACCCAGTTTACATGATGGCGAACTCAGGAGCCAGAGGTAACATATCTCAGATGAGACAACTTGCTGCCATGAGAGGAAACATGGCTGATACACAAGGAAGAATCATTGAGGTACCTATTAAAGCTAACTTCCGTGAAGGACTAACAGTATTAGAGTTCTTCATGTCATCACATGGAGCTAGAAAAGGACTAGCAGATACTGCCCTAAGAACTGCCGATTCAGGATACTTAACAAGAAGACTTGTTGATATTTCTCATGAAGTTATTGTTAAAGCTGAAGATTGTGGAACAACTCAAGGAATTGAAGTTGGAGAACTAGTTTCAGATGGTAAAGTAATTGAGAAATTAGATGAAAGAATTAGAGGAAGAGTTCTTGCTGAAGATCTAGTATTTGAAGGAGAAGTAATCGCTACTAGAAATACTATGATTGGTAAAGAATTAATTGATAAAATCAATGAACTTGGAATAAGAAAAGTTAAAATCAGATCTCCATTAACTTGTTCTCTAGAAAAAGGAGTATGTCAAAAATGTTATGGTATGGACCTTTCTAACCATAGAGAAATACTTCTTGGAGAAGCAGTTGGAGTTATCGCTGCTCAATCAATCGGAGAACCAGGTACACAGCTTACAATGAGAACGTTCCATACAGGAGGAGTTGCAACAGCAGCAACAGTTGTAAGTGGAGTTAGAGCTGAAAACTCTGGTAAAGTAGTTTATAGAGATGTTAAAACTCTAGAAAATGAAAAAACTGGAGAACAAATCGTAGTTAGCCAATCAGCTAAATTAATCATTGGAAACTATGACTATGAAATTCCATCAGGATCTATATTAAAAGTTAAAGAGGGAGATAATGTTGAAATTGGAGATACTCTAGTAACATTTGATCCATTCCATATCCCTATTATCGCTGACCAAGATGGTAGAATTGAATATAGAGAACTTTATGTTAAAGAAAACTATGATGAAAAATATGACGTTACTGAATACATGGCAATTAAACCAGTAGAATCAGGAGATATCAACCCAAGAGTAGTTGTATTTGACAATGAAGGAAATGCAAAAGGAAGCTATGTTATCCCATTTGGAGCTTACTTAATGGTAAGAGAGGGAGAAGAAGTTAAAAAAGGTCAAACAATAGCTAAGATCATCAAAGAAGGAGCCGGAACAAAAGATATCACTGGAGGTCTTCCAAGAGTTCAAGAGCTATTTGAAGCAAGAAATCCTAAAGGTAAAGCAATGCTTACTGAAATAGAAGGAAAAGTAGAAGTTACTGGTAAGAAGAAAAAAGGTATGAGAGTTATCCTAGTTAAATCTACAAGTGACTCAAAAGACTTTAAAGAATACTTAGTACCAGTTGGAGAACGTTTAGTTGTAACAGATGGTATGCTTGTTAAAGCTGGAGATAAAATTACAGAAGGAGCAATTTCTCCATTTGACATCTTAAATATCAAAGGACTTGTAGCTGCAGAACAATTTATCCTTGAATCAGTACAACAAGTATATAGAGACCAAGGAGTTGGAGTTAACGACAAGCACATTGAGATCATCGTTAAACAAATGTTTAAGAAAGTAAGAATAATCGATTCAGGAGCATCTCTATTCTTAGAAGATGAAGTGGTTGAAAAGAGAGTAGTAGACCTAGAAAATGCAAGATTAAAAGAATTAGGAAAACCATTAATTCAATATGAACCAATTATTCAAGGTATTACTAAAGCTGCTGTAAATACAGGAAGCTTTATCTCTGCTGCATCATTCCAAGAAACTACAAAAGTACTTTCAAATGCTGCTATTGAAGGAAAAATTGACTTCTTAGAAGGATTGAAAGAAAACGTAATCATCGGTAAGAAGATACCTGCTGGAACTGGATTCAGTGCATATAAGAAGATAAGAGTTAAAAAATTATCAGAAGAAGAATAATAAAATAAGAATAGGCGACATAATATAGTCGCCTATTCCTGTATTATTTTACTGTTCTTGGAGGAAAAAATATGAGAAGTATGACAGGTTATTCTAAACTTAATTTTGAAGATGAAAAGTTTGCTATTAATTTAGAGCTAAAAAGTGTTAATAATAAAAATTTAAATTTAAAAATAAAACTTCCATATAATTTAAATTTTTTGGAAAATGCTATAAGAACAGAGGTAGCCTCAAAAATAAGTAGAGGATCATTAGATCTAAAAATAGAATTTGAAGATAAGAGAGAACTTGGAGAGATCTTCGATTATGATAGAAGTCTAAGTTCAGCTTATATGAAGATTCTAAAAGAGATGGAAAATGACTTTGATGAAAAATTTACAAATAAAATGGACATTTTAGTTAGAAATTTAAATGTAATAAAGAAAAATGATTTTGAAATAGATGAAAATGAGTATTCAAAATTTATTTTAGAAAAGATACAAGAACTTTTAGTTGGATTTATAAAGACTAAAGAGGATGAGGGAAATAGACTAAGACTTTATTTTATGGAGAGAATAGAGGTTCTTGAAAGTAAGATAGAGGAAATTAAAAAGTTTAAAGATATAGTAGTAAGCAATTATAAGACAAAATTATTAGAGAGACTTGAAAAGATAAAAGAAGAAGTAGAATTTAAAGAGGAAGATATTTTAAAAGAGATTCTATTATTTACAGATAAATCAGATATCTCAGAAGAAATTTCAAGATTGGATAGTCATTTAACACAATTAAAATTAGAAATGAATAGTTCTGAAATTGCTATTGGGAAAAAGATTGATTTTATACTTCAAGAGATTTTTAGAGAGCTAAATACAACAGGGGTAAAATGCAACTTATATGATATTTCTAAATTAGTTGTAGAGAGTAAAAATGAATTGGAAAAGATAAGAGAACAAGCTATGAATATTGAATAGGAGGGCAATTACATGAAGCCAGTGAATATAGGGTTTAACAATATGGTAATGGATGAGAGAATAGTAGCTATTATAAATCCTGATTCAGCACCAAGTAGAAGATTAAGAGAGGAAGCAAAACTTGAAAATCGTTTGATAGATGCTACTCTTGGAAAGAAAACAAAAACCTTAATAATAACTGACTCAAATCATGTGATAATGTCAGCTATAAATCCAGAAACCATATCATTGAGAATAGGAAAAGGAGAATAACGATGTCAAAAGGAAATCTATATGTAGTATCTGGACCAAGTGGAGCTGGGAAATCAACTATATGCAGATTGGTTCGCAAAATGCTTGGAATTAATTTAGCAACTTCTGCCACTACTAGAGAACCTAGAACAGGAGAGGTAGATGGAAGAGATTACTATTTTTTAACTAAAGAGGAATTTTTAAGAAAAGAAAAAAATGGTGACTTTTTAGAGTATGCTACAGTACATGGAAATTACTATGGAACTTTAAAATCAGAAGTTGAAAATAGATTGGCTAAGGGAGAAAATGTAATACTAGAAATAGATGTACAAGGTGGATTACAAGTTAGAGATCAATACCCAGATGCAAATCTTATATTCTTTAAAACTCCTACTAATGCAGATTTAGAAGCAAGATTAAGAGGTAGAAAAACAGATAGTGAAGAGACTATTCAATTAAGACTTGCTAACTCTATTAAAGAATTAGAGTATGAAAAAGAGTATGATATGACAATAATAAATTATACTGTTGAACAAGCATGTGAAGAGTTGAAAAAAATTATTGAAGAGAAGAGTAAATAGGAGGATATTATGAAAAAAGAGATAATTTATGATGAACTTTTAGAAAGAATACCTAATAAATATATTTTAACTATTATAAGTGGACAAAGAGCAAGAGAAATAGGAAAAGGAGATCAACTATTAACTAAATGCAGTAAAAAAGATACTGATGTAAAAAAAGCTTTTAGAGAGATACTTGATGGAAAAATTGGGTATGAATTTGCTGAAGACAAAGTTGAGGACTAATATGTTAAAAAAAATTTTTGTTCTTTTTGTCTCTATTGTACTTTTATTAGGTTGCAATAAAGAGATTAAAAAGTTTGAAAGTGAAAAATTTCTTTTTGGAACATATATAAGAATCACTGTTTATGACAGTGATGAGAAACTAGCTAGAGAATCTATGGAAAAAGCTTTTGAAGAGATAGCTAGAATAGATCAAAAGTTCAATAGTAAAGTTCCAGAAAGTGTTATAGGAAGATTAAACTCTTCAGAAAATAAAAGTGTAAAATTGGATGAAGAGGGAAAATACTTATTTAATGAAGTAAATAAGATGTATGAGCTTTCAAATAAAAAATATGATATAACAATAGAACCTCTTTTAAAAACTTGGGGCTTTGGAGAGGTAGCAAAATTATCTGTTCCTACATTTGAGGAGATAAAAAAAGTTCAAGAAGTAATAGATTTTTCTAAGGTTAAGATTGAAGGAGATAATTTAATAATAGAATCTCCAGTAAAAAGCATAGATACAGGATCATTTTTAAAGGGATATGCTGTACAAAAAGCTAAGGAAAAATTAGAAGAAAAGGGAATAAAAAGTGCTTTTATAACTAGTATTTCAAGTATTGATGTAATAGGAACAAAACCTGAAAATAAACCATGGAGAATAGGAGTACAAAATCCTCAAGCTCCAGATCAGATATTAGGTGTAGTTGAACTTAACAATGAAAGTATGGGAGTATCTGGAGACTATCAAACATATGTTGAGATAGATGGAAAGAGATATCACCATATTTTAGATAAAACTACAGGATATCCTATATCAGATAAAAAGATGGTGCTTGTAATTTGTGATAATGCTTTTATAGCTGATATGTACTCAACAGCATTCTTTACTATGCCTATAGAAAAGATCATTTCTTATGCTGAGAAAGATCAAAAAATGAAAGTTTTAGTAGTGGATAAAGAGATGAGAATTTTTAAGTCAAAAAATCTTGAATTTTTTGAAAAATAAAAGAAAATTTAAATAAAAATACTTGTAATAATTTAATTTTTCAAATATAATGTAGTGTGTGTGTAAATTAATAATTAATATATTAGGAGGATTATCTAAATGGAACAAATGTTTATTTACGTTGGGATAGCCGCTGGGATTATAGCTTTAGTTGCAGCATTTGGTTATTCTAAAAAAGTGGAAAGTTATCAAATTAACATTCCAAGAGTAGCAGAAATAACTGATGCTATTAGAGAGGGAGCTATGGCTTTCCTAGTTGCTGAATACAAAATACTAGTATATTTTGTAATCGCAGTTGCTGTATTATTAGGAATTTTCTTAAGTCCTAAAGTTGCTATCACATTCGTATGCGGAGCTATCACTTCTGCAATTGCTGGAAACGTAGGAATGAGAATTGCTACTAAAGCAAACGGAAGAACTTCAATAGCTGCTAAAGAAGGAGGACTTTCAAAAGCTCTAGACGTTGCATTTGCTGGAGGAGCTGTAATGGGTCTTTCTGTTGTTGGACTTGGAATGCTTTTATTAACAGTTATGATAATGATATTCAATGCTGATATGTCAATCGTTACTGGATTCGGAATGGGAGCTTCTTCAATCGCTCTATTTGCAAGAGTTGGAGGAGGAATCTACACTAAAGCTGCAGACGTTGGAGCTGACCTTGTTGGTAAAGTAGAAGCTGGAATCCCTGAAGATGACCCTAGAAACCCTGCTACAATCGCTGACAACGTTGGAGATAACGTTGGAGACGTTGCTGGAATGGGAGCAGACTTATTTGAATCTTATGTTGGATCAATAATCGCTGCTATGACAATTGGAGCTACTTTAGCAGTATCAAGAGGAAATGCTGGATACCTAGTTGCACCTCTATTAATCGCTGCTTTCGGAATTGTAACTTCAGTTATAGCTACATTAACAGTTAAAACTAACAATCCTGATGAAGTTTACCACAAACTTGAAAACGGAACAAGAATTGCTGGAGTACTTTCTCTAGTTGCTTCATTTGGAATTATTAAATACTTAGGATTAGAAATGGGAATATTCTATGCTATCGTTGCTGGACTAGTAGCAGGATTAATCATAGCATACTTCACAGGACTATATACAGATACTGGTAAAAAAGCAGTTAACAGAATTTCTGATGCTGCTAAAACTGGACCAGCTACAACTATAATCGAAGGATTAGCAGTTGGAATGGAATCAACAGTTGCACCTATCGTTATCATTGCTATCGCTATCATCGTTGCTTACATGGCATCTAAAGATATCTCAGGAATCTACGGAATTTCAGTAGCAGCAGTTGGAATGCTAGCAAGTACAGGAATGGTTGTTGCAGTTGACGCTTATGGACCAGTTGCAGATAACGCTGGAGGAATTGCAGAAATGTCTGAATTACCTCACGAAGTAAGAGAATGTACAGATAAACTTGACGCAGTTGGAAACTCAACAGCAGCAGTTGGAAAAGGATTCGCTATCGGATCAGCAGCTCTTACAGCTCTATCTCTATTTGCAGCTTATAAAGAAGCAGTTCAAGCAGCTACAGACTTCGACTTCGTTATTGAAGTAACTAACCCAGAAGTTATAGTTGGACTATTCATCGGAGGAATGTTAACATTCTTATTCTCAGCTCTTACTATGACTGCAGTTGGTAAAGCAGCTATGGAAATGGTTGAAGAAGTTAGAAGACAATTTAGAGAAATTCCTGGAATCATGGAAGGAAAAGGAAAACCTGACTATAAGAGATGTGTTGAAATTTCTACTCACTCTTCATTAAAAGAAATGATTCTACCTGGAATCCTTGCTATAGTTGTTCCAGTAGGAATTGGACTTTGGTCAGTAGCAGCTCTTGGAGGATTACTAGCAGGATCTCTTGTAACTGGTGTACTTATGGCTATCATGATGGCTAACGCTGGAGGAGCTTGGGACAACGCTAAGAAACAAATCGAAGCTGGATACAAAGGTGACGGTAAAGGTTCTGACAGACATAAAGCAGCAGTAGTTGGAGATACAGTAGGAGATCCATTCAAAGATACTTCTGGACCAGCTCTAAACATCCTTATTAAATTAATGAGTATTGTTGCTCTTGTACTAGTACCATTATTTGTTAAATTTATGTAATTAAGATAATTAGGACAATCGAAAGATTGTCCTTTTTTCTTTTGGTAAAAAACGAATATTAATAAGAATAATATTAGTTGAAAATAAATTATAAATATTATATACTCTTTGTAAGAAGATATTAATAATCAGATATAGGGGGAAAAATTATGGCTACAGAGTTAAGTTTAAAAAAAGGTAATTTAACAAAAAAAGGATTAGTTGGTTTTTCTTGGACAACATTTTTCTTTGGACTTTTTGTTCCTTTATTTAGAGGAGATTGGTTATGGGCAATAATAATGTTTGTTGTAGGTTGTGTAACTTGTGGAGTTTCAAATATTGTTTTAGCATTTTTCTATAATAAAGTATATACATCAAAATTATTAGAAAATGGTTGGGAACCAGCAGATGAACATTCTAAAAAGATTTTAATCGAAAAAGGAATGATAACAGAATAGAAAATTAAAAAATTTTAAATTTAATTAGAGGAATAGGAAATATTTTCTATTCCTTTTTATATATAAATGTTATACTAAATTATAACTTATAATTTAGGAGGAAGTAGTATGAAAAATTTTGTGTATAACATTCCTACAAAGATATTTTTTGGTAAAGGACAAGTAAAAAAAATAGGTCCAGAGATTTTAAAATATGGGAAAAAAGTTTTACTTGTATATGGAAAAGGTAGTATAAAATCAAATGGAATTTATGATAAAGTAATAGAAATTTTAAAAGCACATGAGATAGAATATTTTGAAGTAGCTGGAGTAGATCCAAACCCTAGAACAGAAACAGTTTATCATGGAGCTGATCTATGTAAAAAACATGGAATAGATCTAATTTTAGCTATGGGTGGAGGAAGTACAATAGATTGTTCAAAGGCAATAGCTCTTCAAAGTAAATATGATGGAGATTTCTGGCAAGATTTCTATATTGATAGAAAATATAAATTGATAAAAGATGTAACACCAGTAGCTTCTATACTTACATTAGCAGCAACTGGAAGTGAGATGAATGGAAGTGCAGTTATTTCAAATTTAGCAACTAATATGAAGATGGGATTTACTCATGATAGATTAAAACCAGTTTTTTCAGTTGAAGATCCAGAATATACATATTCAGTAAGTAAATACCAAACTTGTGCTGGAGCAATAGATATAATGAGCCACTTGTTTGAACAATATTTTTCTGTGGAAAAAGATGGATTTTTACAAAATAGAGTGATAGAAGGATTGATGAAAACAATAATTCACTATGCTCCGATAGCAATAGAAAATCCAAGAGATTATGAAGCAAGAGCAAATATTATGTGGACAAGTTCTTTAGCACTAAATGATCTTGTAGATTATGGAAAAGAGTCAACAGATTGGGCAACTCATCAAATAGAACATCAATTAAGTGCTGTATATGATATAACTCATGGAATTGGATTGGGAATTATTACACCAGCTTGGATGAAATATGTGTTGTCAGATGAAAATATCCATAGATTTGTAGATTATGGAAAAAATATTTGGAATTTAAGTGGAAGCGATAGAGAGATAGCAGAGAAAGCAATAGAAAAAACACAAGAGTTCTTTATTTCTTTAGGTTGTCCAGCTAATTTGAGAGAGATAAATATAGACGATTCTAACTTTGATTTAATGGCAGGAAATGCAACTTTCAGAGGAAGAATAGGTTCAATGAAAAAATTAAGTAAGGAAGATGTAATAGAAATCTATAAATTAGCTTTATAGTAATAGAAAAAATACCAGTAAGAAAATAATTTTTTATTGGTATTTTTTTTGTTGAATATAATTCTAAATTTGACAAATAAAGGGTATAATAGTATAATTTTTTATATAAAAATATTGAAAAGGGGATAAATATGGATAATTTTTTTTATAAGGTAAGAAAAGATCTACATGAGATGCCAGAGATAGCTTTACAAGAATATAATACAAGCAAATATATTAGAGATTTCTTAAAAAATTTAGATATAAAATATGTTGAAATTGAGAGAAGTACATTAGCTATTTTTGAAGGAGAGGAAGATAATTGGATAGGATTTAGAGCTGATATAGATGCTTTACCTATTCAAGAAGAGGGAGAAAAGGATTATAAATCAAAAATAGATGGAATGATGCATGCTTGTGGACATGATGGACATACAACAAATCTATTATACTTTGCTAAATGGCTAAGTGAAGAGTTAAAAAGTGGAAAAAAATTGGAAAAATCTGTAATGCTAATTTTCCAATCTGGAGAAGAGGGAAAAGGTGGAGCGAGATTTGTAGCTAATTCAGAATTTTTTAAAAGTAAAAAGTTTGATGGAATATTTGCACTACATTTAAATCCAGAAATTGAAGAGGGAAAAATAGCAACAACAGTAGGAGCAGTAAGTTTTCAAAATATAAACTTTGATATAGAGATAGTTGGAAAAGGGTGTCACGGAGCTCAACCACACAAGGGAATAGATTCTATATTGGTAGGGGCAAAATTAGTTGAGGCATATCAATCAATTATCTCAAGAAACTTAGAGCCTTCAGAAACAGCAGTTTTAACAATAGGAAGTTTTAAAGCTGGAGAGGTAAGAAATATTATTCCTGAAAAGGTAAATATTTTAGGAACAATAAGAATGCTAAATACAGATTTAATAGAGTTATTTAGAGAAAGAGTTACTAATATAAATAAAGGGTTAGAAGTTGCTTTTGGAGTAAAAATAAATATGGTATTTAATCCCTTCTATCCACCAGTGATAAATGATGAAGAGTTATATAAAAAACTTGAAAAAGTAATTCCAGCAGAAAAATTAATAAAATCAACTAGATTAAATGGATCAGAAGATTTTTCATTCTATCTACAAAATGGCAATAAAGGATTGATGTTTTTATTGGGAACAAGAAATGAGGAGAAAAACTTTATATATCCTCTTCACAATCCAAAATTTGATTTTGATCCTAAAGCCTTAGAATTAGGATTTGAAATATTTAAAGGGTTATTATTAGAGATGAAAGCATTTTAAAAATTTGATATAGAGCTGTTACAATATTAGTTTGTAGCAGCTTTTTTATTTGTTTAAATTTAATAAAAGGTTAAAAAGGAAACATTATAGTAATTTTTTATTCACTTTTATGAGGGAGATGGGAAATATGATAGAAATATTTCAATAAATATGGTAGAATTTAATGAATAATAATGAGGTGATAAGAAATGGAACTAAATATTCCTAAACATATAGCTATAATAATGGACGGAAATGGAAGATGGGCTAAAAAAAGAGGGCTACCTAGAACTTTAGGACATAGAGAGGGAGCAAAATCTTTAAGAAAAATAATAACACATGCTGCAAAGTTAGGGATAAAACATCTTACAGTATATGCCTTTTCAACAGAAAACTGGAAGAGAAGTAAGGAAGAGGTAGAGGCTTTGATGTTTTTATTTAAGACTTATCTAAAAGGTGAAGAAAAAAATATAATGGAAAATAATATAAAATTTACAGTTTCTGGAAGAGAGGAAAATGTAAGTGAATCACTATTGACAGCAATAAGAAGATTAGAGGAGCTAAGTAAAAATAATACAGGACTTAATCTAAATATAGCTTTTAACTATGGTGGACGTGCTGAGATTATAGATGGTATAAACAGATTATTAAAAGAGGGGAAAAAAGAGATAACAGAGGAGGAGTTCTCAAAATATATGTATAGAGATATTCCTGATCCAGAACTTTTAATAAGAACAAGTGGAGAGTTGAGAATATCAAACTTTTTACTATGGCAGATAGCATATTCAGAGATCTATATAACAGATACTTTATGGCCTGATTTTGATGAGAAAGAGTTGGACAAAGCAATAGAAAGTTATAATAAAAGAGACAGAAGATTTGGAGGAGTTAAATAATGCTGAGCAGAATAATGGTAGCTATAATAGGAATACCAGTTCTTATTTGGATTCTATATAGTGGAGGGATACCTTTATTAATCTTTACAAATATAATAGTAGGTATGGCTACATATGAATTTTACAACATGGCAGAAATTGGAGGAAAGAAACCTTATAAAGTAATGGGAATATTGGGAGCTTTAGCAATACCTAATATACTTTTCTTAAATCAATTGGGAAAGATAGAGATAGATAATATGTTTGTATTCTCTATGATTACAGTTTTATTAATAGGATATAGAGTACTTCAAAACAGAGTTGAAAATTCAAGTGGAGATTTAGGAGTAACACTATTAGGGGCATTATATGTATCAGTTCTATTTTCTCATGTGATACTTATAAGCTTTTTACCAAATGGAGGAAAGTGGCTATTAACAGCACAGATAATGGTTTGGGTTTGTGATACATTTGCATACTTTATAGGACTAACAATAGGAAGAAAAATATTTAAAAGAGGATTCAGTAGTATAAGCCCTAAAAAATCAATAGAGGGATCTTTAGGAGGAATATTTTTTACAATCTGTTCTCTATATTTTTTAGAAAAGTATTTCAAGCTTTTAGAAAATGGAGATTTAGGATTATTTAATATAATTATAATTGGAGTGTTTATCAGTATTGTTGCACAGATTGGAGACTTAGGAGAGTCTATGTTTAAAAGAGAGTTTAAAGTTAAAGACTCTGGAACAATATTGAGAGGGCATGGTGGAATATTAGATAGATTTGATAGTATGCTTTTTGTAGCTCCAGTTGTTTATTATCTATTAAAAATTGTAGTACTATAATATAAAATTATTGGGTGAAAAATTGTATTCACCCTGTTTTTTTCGTAGGAGGAAGGGTTAATGAAAAGAATAGTAGTATTAGGTTCAACAGGAAGTATAGGAACAAGTGCATTAGATGTAATAAGAAATAGTAATGGGAAATTTCAAGTAGTAGCTTTAAGTGGAAATAGAAATCATAAGTTATTGATTGAGCAGATAAAAGAGTTTTCTCCTAAGTATGTTTGTGTAGGAACTGAAGAGGGATATTTAGAGATCTCAAGAGAGTTTCCAGAAATAAAACTATTCTTAGGAGATAGTGGATTGACAGAATTAGCTAACTTAAAAGATTATGATATTCTTTTAACAGCTGTAAGTGGAGCTATAGGAATAGAAGCAACAGTGGCAGGGATAAAAAATGAAAAAAGAATAGCTCTTGCTAATAAGGAAACAATGGTTGCAGCTGGAGGATATATAAATAAACTTTTAAAAGAGTATCCAAAGGCAGAGATAGTACCAGTAGATAGTGAGCATTCAGCAATATTTCAATCTATGTTAGGTGGAAGAAAAAATGAGGTAAACAAGCTTATAATCACTGCTAGTGGAGGAACTTTTAGAGGAAAAAGTGTAGAGGAACTAAAAAATGTAAAAGTAGAAGATGCACTTAAACATCCTAACTGGTCTATGGGTAAAAAAATAACAATAGACTCGTCATCTTTAGTTAATAAAGGGTTAGAAATAATAGAAGCACACGAACTTTTTGGAGTAGATTATGATCATATAGAGGTTTTAGTTCACCCTCAAAGTATAATTCATTCTATGGTGGAGTTTAAAGATAGAGCTGTAATAGCACAACTAGGAGCACCAGATATGAAACTACCAATTCAATATGCTTTTACATATCCAGAGAGAGAAGCAAATATAGTTTTTGAACCTCTTGACTTTACAAAAGCCTCAACATTGACTTTTGAAAAGGTAGACAATAAAACTTTCAAAGGAGTAGAACTTGCATATAGAGCAGGAAGAACTGGAAAGTCTATGCCAGCAGTGTTTAATGCAGCAAATGAAGTGGCAGTAGAATTGTTTATGAAAGGAAAAATAGGATTTTTAACAATATATGAGATAATAGAAAAAGCTATGGAAAGACATATTCCTATTGAGATAGATAGTGTTGAAACTGTTAAAAGTGTAGACAGAGAGACAAGAGAATGGGTATATAGTGAATATGGAGAGAAAGAGGAGTAAAAATGGGAAAACTTATAGTTATAGAAGGAACAGATTCAAGTGGAAAAGAGACACAAACTAAGAAATTATTTGAGAAATTAGAGGAGAAAGATTTAAAAGTAAAAAAAATATCTTTTCCTAATTATGATAGTCCAGCTTGTGAACCAGTAAAGATGTACCTAGCAGGAGCATTTGGAGAAGAGGCAATGAAGGTAAATCCTTATCCTGTATCTACAATGTATGCAATAGATAGATATGCCTCATTTAAAACAGATTGGGAAAAATTCTATAATGAAGATGGAATAATAGTTACAGATAGATATGTAACTTCAAATATGGTACACCAAGCTTCTAAAATCAGAGATTTAGATGAAAAGAAAAAATATCTAAATTGGCTAGAAGATTTAGAGTATGAGAAAATGGGGATACCTTGTCCAGATTTGGTAATATTTTTAAATATGCCAACAGAGATGGCTGTAAGATTAATGGCAGAGAGAAAAAATAAGATAACTGGTGAGGAGAAAAAGGATATTCATGAGAGAGATAAGGAATATTTAAAGGAATCTCATGCAAATGCTTGTAAAATAGCTAATATATATAATTGGAAAGAGATAAAATGTAACGATGGAGAGAGAATAAAAACTATTGAAGAGATAGGAGAAGAGGTTTTTTCTCTTGTAGAAGAAGTAGTTTTATAATGGAGGATATAGATGAACATAATAGCAGCAATAATTGTACTAGGAATAATAATATTTATTCATGAACTAGGACATTTTGTTACAGCAAAGTTTTTTAAGATGCCTGTAAGTGAATTTTCTATTGGGATGGGACCTCAAGTATACTCATATGATACAATAAATACAACATACTCTTTTAGAGCAATTCCACTAGGTGGTTTTGTAAATATAGAGGGGATGGAAGTTGATAGCAAGGCAGAAGATGGTTTTAATAGTAAGTCACCTTTTGCTAGATTAGTAGTATTATTTGCTGGTGTATTTATGAACTTTCTGCTTGCTTTTTCTATTATTTTTATAATGCTTAATATAAATGGAAAAGCTGTTCAAAATAGGGAAGCAGTAGTAGGACATGTTTTAGAAAATAGTAATGGAAGTAAAGTTTTATTTCCTAAAGATAAGATCTTATCAATAAATGGAGTAGAGATCAACAGTTGGGATGATATAGGAAAAACTATAAGCAATATAGATAAAAAAGATGATATAAAGCTTGTTGTTGAGAGAGAGAATGAGAAAAAGAATATAGATCTAAAATTGACTTATGAGCCTGAAACAAAAAGATATATATTGGGAATTTTACCAGATTATCATATAGAGAAATTTACCCTAGGAGAGTCTATAAAAGCTAGTTTTTTAGGAGTAAAAAAGATAATGGTAGATACTTTAGATGGACTAAAAATGATAATAAGTGGAAAGGTAAAGAGTGAAGAGATAAGTGGACCAATAGGAATAATAAGGGTTGTTGGTGAAGCCTCTAAAGAGGGAATCGGAATTGTTGCTTGGTTGACAGCACTTCTTTCTGTAAATGTAGGGATTTTGAATTTACTTCCTCTTCCTGCACTTGATGGAGGTAGAATAATATTTGTTTTACTAGAATTAGTGGGTATAAAAGTCAATAGAAAGATAGAGGAGAGAATACATGCAGCAGGGATGATGCTGCTATTTGCACTATTTATTTATATCTCAGCTAATGATATTTTTAATCTTACAAAATAGCTTAAAGACTAATTTTACACATATTATTACTAAAAAAATAAAAAATAGTCTTGAAAAAATACAGAATATCTATTATAATACATTATAGTAGAAAACAATAAAATATGAATTATTTTTGAAAATAACGATATAAATAGGGAGGCTGGGTATGAAGAATGCTATTTTAGCGATTTCAGAGAGAAAAGAAACATTAAAGCAAATAAGAAAAGAACTTTCAGAGCAATATGAAATTATAACATTTAATAATCTTCTTGACGCATTGGATATGTTAAGAGAAAGTGATTTTGATATTGTATTATTAGATGAGTACTTAACATGGTTTAACTTTGCAGAGGCAAAAAGAAAATTAAATGGTATTGGAAAAGACTTTGTAGTAGTTGCTCTTTTAGATGATGAAAATGAAGAGATTTTAAACGAATTAAAAAATGCTGACATCTATAATTATATGATGAAGCCAGTTGAATTAAGAGAGATGAATAGAATAATAATGCCAGCTCTTAAAAATCTTGAAATTTTAAAAGAAAAGAGAAAATTAGAGGAAAAACTAATAAGTAGTGAAGAGGAAACTGAAATAGTAGGACAATCTTCAAGAATAAAAGATGTTAAAAATCTAATAGAGAAAGTTGCAGAAAGTGATCTACCTGTTCTTATTACAGGAGAAAATGGACTTGGAAAAGAGCTAGTAGCTAAAGAGATCTTTAAGAAAAGTGACAGAAGAAAAAATAATTATATTGTTGTAAGTTGTGCATCTATGCCAGAAGAAACAATGGAAAGAGAACTTTTTGGATATGAAAGAGGAGCATTTACTGGAGCTAATGCAAGTAAAAAAGGCCTTTTAGAAGAAGCTGATGGAGGAACTATGTTCTTAGATGATATTTCAGCTATGGATGTAAAAATTCAATCTAAACTTCTAAGAGTTATTGAATATGGAGAGTTAAAAAGAGTTGGAGGAAATAAAACTAGAAGAGTAGATGTAAGATTTATTGTTGCTAGTGATAAAGATCTTAAAGATGAAACAGAAAAGGGAAAATTCAGAAAAGATCTATACCATAGATTAACTGTATTCCCAATTGAAGTTCCACCTCTAAGAGATAGAAAAGAGGATATCCCTCTACTTGCTAACTACTTCTTAAATAAGATAGTTAGAGAACTTCATAGAGATACTCCAGTTATTTCAGGAGAAGCTATGAAATATTTAATGGAATACTCATATCCTGGAAATATCAGAGAGTTAAAAAATATGATAGAAAGAATGGTTATCCTTTCTACAGATAAGATAATTGGAATAGAGGATCTACCACTTGAAATAAAAATGAAATCTGATACTGTTGAAAATAAAACAGTTGTAGGAGTTGGACCATTAAAAGATATCCTTGAACAAGAGATATATAGTTTAGCAGATGTAGAAAAAGTAGTTATAGCTATTGCTCTACAAAAAACAAGATGGAATAAACAAGAAACTTCAAAACTTCTTGGAATTGGAAGAACAACTCTTTATGAAAAAATTAGAAAATATGGTTTAGATTTTAAATAAAAAGAACTAATTGAAAATAATGTAAGCTATACATAAAAAAGGAAAGGGGAGTTTATCAGAGAATATCTGATAATACATAATTATGGCAATTAGAAAATTTCGTAAACAGATGAAACCTATTATCTGGTTTGTCACTATATTATTTGTATTAAGTGGAAGTTATTTAACAATAATGAACCTTAAAGGAAGTATGAGTAGTGGTGGAGCAACTTATGCTTTTAAATTAGATGGAGAAAAAATATCAAAACTTGAAGTAGAAAGAACAAAAGCTACAATGATTGATGGTTACTCAAAGTATTTAGGAGATAAAATAGATAGAAGTTTAATTGACATTATAGCTTTTAATGAAGTTATTAATAAGAATATTACTTTAAAGATAGCTGATGATTTAAAAGTAAAAGTCCCTGGAAGTGAAGTTAGTGAACAATATGATAGAATAGAAAGTTCTATTGGAAATAAGGAACAATTTAAGAGAATGTTACAAGTACAAGGGTACACAAGAAAAAGCTTTAAAGAGGAGCTAGAAAAAAATCTTATTGTAGCAAAAACTCTTGAAAAGATTCGTGAAAATGTTGTTCCGACAGAAGATGAAATAAAAGAATTCTATGATGAAAATCAATATACTATGTTTAACGGGAAAAAGTTAGATGAAGTTAAAGATAGTATAGTAAAAGAGTTAAAAGAGATAAAGGGTAATGAAGAGTATGCAGTATTATTAGAGCAATATAGAAATAAGATAAAATTGGATAATATTGCTGATGAGTATTCTGCATATGTTGAAAAACCTGAATTAGAATCAGATGGATTTGTTGTTACAAATTTAGATATGGCAAGAAAAACTTTACAAAATCTATTTTTAACTAATGGTGATAGAGAGAAAGCAAGAGAATTGAGTAAAGAATACTATGATAATCAATTTAAACTTGCAAAAGAAGCAGTTGCTAGAGGAATAAAAGTAGATGAAAATCTTCCATTAGATTATAAATTTGCTGAGTATAATAGAGAGCTTTTTGAAAATATAAAAAACTCTTTAAATCCTACTGATGAGCAATTAAAAGAGTTCTTTAATAAAAATAGAATGGCATATGATGTTTTCCCAAGCTCAGATGCTTATATTGCAATATTAAAAGTTGATCCTTCTGAAGCTGATAAAGCAGCTGCAAAAGAGAAAGCTAATGAACTTTTAAAGAAATTAACAGTTGAAAACTTTGCAGATATGGCAAGAGAAAACACTGATGAGCCTAACTCTAATGGTGGAGATTTAGGTTGGTTCTCTAAAAAAGATATGGTTGAGCCTTTCCAAAAAGCCGTATTTGAAGGAGAGGTTGGAAAAATATACCCTGAACCAGTTGAAACTGTATTTGGACAACATCTAATTTATATAGCTGATAGAAATGATGAGGAAGAGAGAGCTAGAGCTAGTCACATATTAGTTACTCCAAAAATTTCTCAAGAAACTTTAGAACAAAAAGAGAAAGAGCTAGGAGCATTAAAAACTAAATTAATTGAAAATAAGGTTAAATTTGAAGATCTTGCTAAAGAGAATAAAGATGTTCTTCACAGTGGACTTTATTCAAATATAAATGATGCTGGATATATTCCAAATCTAGGATATAATAGTGATCTTACAAAGCTTATTTTCAAAGCTCCTTTAAATAAAATAGAAACAGCAGTTATAAATGATACAATCTTTATTTTTGAAAAGGTTAAAGAGGTAAAATATAAAGCTGCAGATTTCAATGAAAATAAAGCTAAAATCAAAGATGATTATCTAAATTATCAAAGTCAAGAAGAAATGAAAAAGCTTATTTAGGGAATTATATACAAAAAGAGAATGACCTAAAAACTAAGGTTACTCTCTTTTTTGTATTTTACTGTAAAAAATTTGATTATTTACAAAAAATATATTATACTATAGAATAACGGAATTTTTTTTAATTCATTAAGGAGCCAATTATGAATAAACTCAAAAAAAGCATATTAAAGGAATATATCAAAGTAAAATGTCATATGTTTTAATTTTTTGTATTTAGATGAAATATAAAACAGAAGACATAGATATGCTTATTGAGAGTTTAAGAATTGAAGAGGTAGTTGGAGAGTTTGTTGAGTTAAAAAAATCAGGTTCTAGTTATAAAGGGTTGTGTCCATTTCATCCAGACACTACACCATCTTTTATGGTAAATCCAAGTAAAAATATTTGTAAATGTTTCGTATGTGGAGCAGGTGGAAACCCAGTAACATTTTATTCTAAATATAAAAAAATAAGTTTTTCTGAAGCAGTAGAGGAACTGTCTAAGAAATATAGTATTCCTATAAAAGGAATAAGAGAAGATTCTAGAGAAAATGAAAATCTTGAAAAATATTATAAGATAATGGAAGATGCTCACACTTTTTTCCAAGAGAGTATATTTACCAATTCTGGAAGAGAGGCTTTAGAGTATTTAGCAGGAAGAAAGATAAATCCCAAAATTATAAAAGAAAATAGATTGGGATTTGCTCCAAATAGATGGAGTGAGTTAAATGATTACCTTATAAACAAGGGACATAGTTTAAATGATATAATAGCTCTTGGGTTAGTGAAAGAGAGTGAAAAAGGTCAGTATGATGCTTTTAGAAATAGGATAATTTTTCCTATTTATTCAACTTCTGGAAAGGTTATAGCTTTTGGGGGAAGAACTCTTGAAAAGGATAAGGAGATACCTAAATATATAAACTCCCCAGATACCCCTATATTTAAAAAGGGAAGAAATCTATATGGACTAGAAAGAAGCAGTATAATTAAGAAAAAAAATTATGCTATGCTGATGGAAGGGTATATGGATGTTCTATCTGGTTACCTCTATGGTTTTGATGTAGCATTGGCACCTTTAGGAACAGCTCTTACAGAGGATCAAGGGAAACTTTTAAAGAGATATACTTCAAATGTAATACTAGCTTTTGACTCTGATGCTCCTGGGCAATCTGCAACAGAGAGAGCAGGGTTGATATTAAAATCTTTAGGATTTAATATTAGAGTATTAGTTCTTGAGGGAGCGAAGGATCCTGATGAATTTTTAAAGGCTTATGGGAAGGAAGAGTTTTTAAAGTCTGTAAAAAGTTCTGTGGAGATATTTGATTTTTTATTTAAATATTATTCAAGAGAATATGACTTGAGTAATTTAATGTCAAAACAAAACTTTATAAATAGATTTAAAGAATTCTTTCAATGCATAGAAACCGATTTAGAAAAAAGTTTATATTTAGATAAATTATCAAAACAATTAGATATAGAAAAAGATATTTTAAAAGAAACTCTTATAGACAAAAATAAAAAGAGAACTAGAAAATTTGAAGAGGTAAAAGAGAGTAATAATTTTATAAGAGAAGCAGCAGCTCCGTTGTTAGAAGAGCTAACTTTAGCCTTAATAGTTAAGGATAAAAATTACTTTCAATACTTTAAAAACAAAGATATAAGAGGATCACTTACTAAAAAAGTTTTTTCATATATCATGCAAAATGGAGAGAATATAAGAGATCTTATAAAAGAGATAAAAGATGAGATAGAATTAACAAAATCTGAAACTGAAGAGTGGGAAATAGTTGTTTGTTTAGCAATAAATGATTTTTCTGATGAAGAAAAGACACAAAGGCTGTTAGAAGAGATTTTTGTTTCATGGTTTAGAATAGAGATAAAGGAACAGATGAAAAATAGAGAGAATTTAAGCCGTTTTATGAAGATAAAGAGTATAGAGATGCAGTTAAGCAGGGCAGGAAATTTCTCTAAAGTATTGGATATATATAAAGAGTATGAAGAAATAATTAATCTATAAATTTTTAGAGGAGGCTTCAGATAATGAGGGATTTTATAAAAAACGAAAAAGTTCTTTCTTTAGTCAGAAAAGCTATGGAAAATAAGTGTATAACTTATGAAGAGATAAATGATGAGCTAAAGAGTGATTTTCCAGTTGATAAAATAGAGCAATTGATAACTGGAATGATGGAACAGGGAATAAAAATCGTTAGAAAAGAAGATCTAGATAGAGAGAAAAAATTAGTAACTGCTTTAAAAACAAAAGAAAAATCTAAGTCTAAAGCAAAGGCAAAACCAGTACCAGCTCCAGAAGAAGAAGAGATAAAAGTAATAGAAAAAGATGATTTTCCAGAAGATGATGACATAGATGATTTTATTGATGATAGAGTGGATGATTTAGATGATTTTGATCACTTTAACCCTGAAGAGTTAGAAGAGATCAGTGAAGATGAGTTGATAAGTGATGATCTGTTTAATCTATCTGGAGATATGAAAGTTGATGAGCCTATAAAAATGTATTTGAGAGAGATTGGACAGATCCCTCTATTAAGTCACGACGAGGAGCTTGAGTATGCTAAAAGAGCTTTAGAAGGTGACGATTGGGCACAAAAACAATTAGTTGAAGCTAACCTAAGACTTGTTGTAAGTATTGCTAAAAAACATACTAACAGAGGTTTAAAATTATTGGATCTAATTCAAGAGGGGAATATAGGTCTTATGAAAGCTGTTGAGAAGTTTGAATATACTAAAGGGTATAAATTCTCAACATATGCAACATGGTGGATAAGACAAGCTATAACAAGAGCTATTGCAGATCAAGGTAGAACAATTAGAATACCAGTTCATATGATAGAAACTATTAACAAAATTAAGAAAGAAGCTAGAATTTATCTTCAAGAAACTGGAAAAGATGCAACTCCAGAAGTACTAGCTGAAAGATTAGGAATGGAAGTTGAAAAGGTAAAAGCTATACAAGAGATGAACCAAGATCCTATCTCGTTAGAGACTCCAGTAGGAAGTGAAGAGGACAGTGAACTTGGAGATTTTGTTGAGGATCAAAAAATGCTAAATCCATATGAATTAACTAATAGATCTCTATTGAGAGAGCAACTTGATGGGGTATTAAATACATTAAGTAGTAGAGAAGAGAGAGTTTTAAGATATAGATATGGATTGGATGATGGTTCTCCTAAGACTTTAGAAGAAGTTGGAAAAATATTTAAAGTAACAAGAGAGAGAATTAGACAGATAGAGGTAAAAGCTCTAAGAAAATTAAGACATCCAAGTAGAAGAAAAAAATTAGAGGATTTTAAAGTATAAGGGGAATAGGAGCATTTATTGCTCCTATTTCTTTAGTGGAGGATAAAATGAAAAGTATAAAGTTAAAGGATTTAGAAAAACTGATAATAGAGAAATATTCTGAAGATGAAAAGTTTAAAGAGTTTTTAAAGGAAAACAGAGATTTAGAAGTTGAAGTTGCTGTTGAAAATATAAAATTAAAAGAGCTAGAAGATATGGAAGAGTTTACAGAGGAAACTGTTATAGATTATCTTGATGAGATAGCTAATTTAGAAGTTATAAGTGAAGAGAAGGAAAAAGAGCAACTAAAAAATATTGAAGATAGTGAAGAGATTGTAATAAAATATTTAGGAGAGGTAGCTTCAATAGCTTTTAACTATATTAGAGATGGAATAGCCTATATGGATATTGTTCAAGAGGGAACAGTTGGACTTATGAAAGCTATATCAAATTATAATGTAGAGGAAGATGGAGAGTTTAAAAATTATTGTAGATTTTGGATAATAAAAGAGATGGTTATGTTTATTCAAAATAAAGTGGAAGATATAAAATATGAGTTTATGAATTATTTTAAAACTAAAAAAGAGAATTTTGGAAAAGAACATCATCATGAGCATGAAGAGGAGCATGAACATGGAGAGGTTTATTTAAAAGAGGAAGATCTTCTACCAAGTATTGAAGCTATAGAGAAGAGAGAAAAATTAGTTAGTAAAAAAATAAATTTCTTTAATTTAAACAATAGATTAAGTTTAAGACATATAGAGATATTAAATCTTTACTTTGGATTTGGAAAAGATAAGAGACACTCTATATATGAGATAGAGGAAAAATTAGGATTGGAAAAAGGGCAAGGAGAAACTCTTTTCCAAGAGGCTCTTTTAATTCTATCTACTGTTGAAGGGAAGATAGCTCTATGATTTTAAAAGTCAAAGATATAATTGGAAATTTAGAAAAAAAATATCCTAAAGCAAATGCAGAAAGTTGGGATAATGTAGGATTGATTGTTGGGAAATTAAATCAAGAGGTGAGAAAAGTTCAACTTTCACTTGATACTACAGATAAGGTTATTGAAAATGCTATAAAGAATAGTGCAGATTTAATAATTACACATCATCCTATGATTTTTAAGCCAGTAAAAACTATAACAACAATGGATAATTTAGGAAGAAAGATAATAAAGCTTATAGAGAATAACAAATCTCTATATGCTATGCATACAAACTTAGATTCATCTAAAGATGGGTTAAATGATTATATTTTAAATTTATTAGAAGTAGAAAACTCAAAGGTTATTGATGTAAATGAGTTTGATAATGAAGTTGGAATAGGAAGACTATATACACTTTCAAAAGAGATGAATATAGATGAATATGCAACTTTTGTTAAAAACAGTCTAAAGATAAAAAATATAAGAATAATTAGTGAAAATAGAGAGAAAATAATAAAAAAAGTTGCTTTAATAAATGGTTCTGGTATGAGTTATTGGAGAAAGGTTAAATCCTTGGGAGCAGATCTATTTATAACTGGAGATATAGGGTATCATGATGCCTTGGATGCCAAAGAAGCAGGAATAAACGTTTTTGATATTGGGCACTTTGAAAGTGAAAATTGTTTTGTAGAACTATTAAGAAAAGATATAGAGGGAATGGGCATTGAGGTTATAACTTTTAATGATGGACCTGTTTTTGAAATATATTAAGGAGTAAAGAGTGAAAAAACTTTTAATAGTAATTGGGTTAAGTGTGATGATTGGAAACTCTTATGCAGGGGTTAACGATACTTTAAAACTTTTTTCAGAAGAGGAAAAAGTTAGTGTAGAACAAAAAATAACAGAACTAGAAGATAAAAGAAAGCTTCATATACATGTTAATACTCTTCCATATGAAGAGGGATTTAGTGTAGCAGATCCAGAAAAAGTTATAATTCTTAATATAAAAAAAGAGGAAAATAGTAAAGGGAAAATAGAATTAAATTTTTCTAGAGATATTGATGTAGAGGAGTATCAAGAGGATATAAATCTGATTTTAAACAATGCTGAAGAAGCACTTTCTAAAGGGGAGATTGGAAAATATTCAATAGAAGTTTTAGAAGGAATAGATGGAATTTTACTTTTGAAGTCGTCTACGAGTTTACATTGCAGGCAG
>ENA-OPVT01000336-OPVT01000336.1-human-gut-metagenome-genome-assembly--contig:-NODE-336-length-37138-cov-14.780762_pt1 | contig 37138 bp, 35 predicted proteins | sample MGYA00241499_ERZ501990 | MGnify/ENA primary metagenome ERZ501990 (study PRJEB25962, sample SAMEA2042104) | human gut metagenome | biome: human gut; feature: human-associated habitat; material: faeces...
CTGATATTAATACAATTGATAAGGAGACAACTATTGATATAAACAATAAAATAAATCAGAAGAAAAGAAAGATACTTGGATATCTTTCTTCTGAAGAACTATTTCTTAACGAACTAGCTAAACTTAATGTAACTAATAATACCATTTTCTATAAAATCTAATTTACCTTCTTATTTCCAGTTTCTGCTTGCAATTCGGGCCATAAATAAATAAAGTCCCATTTTTAAGGGACTTTATTCGACTTTATTCGTTCTTAATTTTCTTTTAAATGGGCAATATCGATATATGAAGGAATACCATTCTTATAAGTAATAGCAATTTCACCCTGAATTAATGGATATAAGTAATCATAAAGTTCTTGAGTGATATCATTACCTTCTTTAGTAATCCATTCTGCTGGAACTTTCTGTTCTAGGTTCGCAATATCTTGTACATTACTATAGATACATTCTGCAGTATATGGATCATTGCTAGTTCTCTTAACACCCATCATAACATTTGTATGATCGGCAAGTGCTGTTTCTACAGCCTTTTTACCAATAAAGAAAGATTCATCAATATCTACTTTAGAGGCAATATGCATTGCACATCTTTGTAGTACATTTAATTCGATACTTCTTACTTTGCATCCAAAATGTTCTTTACAGATATTTTCTAATACCTTACCAGTACCAAAATGGATTGGATGACCAAATGCATCATACTGCTGTGAATCACCACTGTCTAAGAAGTTTCCGTTTTCATCATGAATACCTTCACTTACTGCAATCATGATAGAAGACTTTTCTTTGAACTTTTCTTCAATATCCTTTAAGAAACGTTCTTTATCAAATACGACTTCCGGTAAATAAATGAGATCAGGGGCATCATTACATTCAGTTCTTGCAAGTGCACTTGCAGCAGTTAACCAACCTGCATTACGTCCCATGATTTCTACAATAGTAATCGCATCTAGCTTATAGATAGAAGAATCATAAGCAATTTCTAACATAGAGCTTGCAACATACTTTGCAGCTGAACCAAAGCCTGGAGTGTGATCTGTACCCATCAAATCATTATCGATAGTCTTTGGAATCCCAATGAAGTGAATAGGGGAATTGATTGTTTCACCATAAGCTGCAAGTTTAGCCACAGTGTCCATAGAATCATTTCCACCAATATAGAAGAAATCGGTGATTTCTAAATCATTAAACTTTTTAAATAACAAGTCGTAAGTGTCTTTATCATCACTTACTGTAGGCAGCTTATAACGACAGCTTCCTAAATACATTGCTGGGGAATGCTTTAATGCATCAATTTTTTCCTCAGAATTAAATGTTGTACCTAGATCCATGAAGTGATCTTCTAATAGTCCCTGAATACCATTAACCATACCATAAATATGAGTAAATCCTTCTTCCTGGCATTGAGTAATAACACCTGCAAGAGAGGCGTTGATGGCAACCGTAGGCCCACCAGACTGACCAATAAAACAATTTTTCGTATTCATTTTATGCTCCTTTTGTATATTTCATCCCCATTTTAACATCAAATGCATTTGATAGAAAGATTTAATGTAAAAATACAGAATGATAATTATTCGGTATATGAAAAAAGATACCCTCACAGATATCTTATTTGTTACGGAATTTTATGAAACCAATGATTGAAGCAATAAGTACAATCACTGCACCTACAAAACCAATGTAGTTTAATGAAATGTTTGTATAAACAGTGCCACCTAGCCAAGTTCCACTTCCAATACCAAGATTGAAAATAGCTGAGAAAACAGCCATTGCGACAGATGACGCCGCTGTAGATACGCAGCTAATAATTTCTGCCTGGAAACTTGTTTGGAATGCCATTGCAGCGATACCCCAGATGGCACATACAAAAATAATCATATACATATTTACTGCAGCAGGATATAAAAGTGCTAAAGTTCCTGCAAAACTAAATAGAACTGCCTGGACAAATATAAAGTGATGATCGTTATAATATTTAGAAAACAAATAACTCCCCAAAAGTCCTGCAATACCAAATAACATTAATGTAATAGTAACTAAGCTGCTTGGGAAACCAGCTACTTTCTGTAAAAATGGTTCAACATAGCTATAGGCTGTATAGTATCCAGTTGCGAAAAGGAATGTGATTATGTAAATAACCATAAGTCTTGAATTTGTGAAAAGTTCTGGAAGCTGACTAATAGAAAAAGATTCAGAATTTTCAATTTTTGGGAATACAAATAAAAGATAGGCAAGTACAGTAAATGAAATCACTGCAACACATAAGAATGTCATTCTCCATCCAATCTGTAAACCAATCATTCTACCAAGAGGCATTCCTAGTACCATTGCGAAAGCAGTTCCTGTCACAATAGCACTGAGTGCTTTTGCTTGGTTTTCTTTTGCGACAACACGTACGGCTAGTGGTGAAGCAATTGCCCAAAAAATAGAATGTGCACAGGCAACACCGATACGAGATGCCACTAAAAATGGAAAACCAATAGAAATGACAGAGAGGACTTGACATACTGCAAATACAGTGAGTGTACCAATCAATAATTTTTTTGGCTTGATACGACACGTAAGTAACATGAGTGGTAGAGAAAGTAATGTCACAGTCCATGAATAGGCTGTAATCATGACGCCAGCATGTGCTGCTGTCATATTAAAATCGTTGGAAATATCTGTTAATAAGCCAATTGGCATAAATTCAGATGTATTCACTAGAAAAGCAGAAATGGTCATACCAATAAGTGGCAGCCACTCCCTTGAAGTCATCTTTGTTTTCATTTATATAATTTTCCCCCCCCCTAATTAAAACTTCGGAAATTATAGTATGGTGATGTGTTAGTGTCAATAAAGGAAAATGTAGATTTTGCTATATTTTGCTATAAAATGATTTGAAGAAATTATGTAAAAATAAATAATCTTTGATTACAATACATACATTTTTTCTGCTTTTTATACTATTTTTGTCGTTTTTCAAGAATAACTGTCTTTTCTATTTCATTAGAAAGAAAATACACGATGAGAATTAATTATAGTATTTTATTGCATATCAGCGTATAATGGTAGATAAGGAGGATTGAAAGATTATGTCTAAGAAGTATTTATCTATGGATGGTAATACTGCTGCCGCTCATGTTGCATATGCATTTTCTGAAGTAGCAAGTATCTATCCAATTACCCCTTCTTCACCAATGGCTGAACATGCTGAAGAATGGGCTTCACAGGGAAGAAAAAATATTTTTGGCTCTGCTGTAAACGTAGTTGAAATGCAGTCAGAAGCAGGTGCTGCTGGTGCTGTACACGGTGCTTTACAGGGTGGTGCTTTAGCTACTACATTTACTGCATCTCAGGGTCTATTATTAATGATTCCTAACCTTTATAAGATTCAGGGTGAAATGCTTCCAGGTGTTTTCCATGTAGCTGCAAGAGCTCTTGCAACTAGTTCATTAAATATCTTTGGGGATCATCAGGATGTTTATGCCTGCCGTCAAACAGGCATCCCTATGCTTTGTTCACATTCTGTACAGGAAGTTATGGATTTAGCTGGTGTTGCACACTTAACTGCAATTAAAGCAGGTGTACCATTTATCCATTTCTTTGATGGTTTCAGAACATCTCATGAAATTCAGAAAGTTGAAGTTCTTGATTATGAAACTTTAGCTTCATTAGTAGATCATGATGCAATTAAGAAATTTAAAGCAAACGCACTTAACCCACATACTAATCCAGTAGAACGTGGTGGTGCAGATAATGATGATATCTATTTCCAGAGCAGAGAAGCTCAGAATAAGCATTATGATGCAGTTGTAGAAATTGCTGCAGATTACATGAAGAAGATTTCTGAAATTACTGGTAGAGAATATGCACCATTTACATACTATGGTGATCCAGAAGCAGATAGAGTTATTATCGCAATGGGTTCAGTTACTGAAACTATTAAAGATACTATTGATGAAATGGCTAAAGAAGGAGAAAAAGTTGGTGTTATTAAAGTACATCTTTATAGACCTTTCTCTCCAAAATACTTAAAGGCTGTTTTACCAGCAACTGCTAAGAAGATTGCTGTACTTGATCGTACTAAGGAAATGGGTGCTACTGGTGAACCATTATACCTTGATGTATGTTCAGTTATTAGAGATGCTGATACATTAGTGATCGGTGGTCGTTATGGTATGGGTTCTAAGGATACTACACCTCAGCATATCAAGGCTGTTTATGATCACTTAAATTCAGATAATCCATTTACAGGATTCACAATTGGTATTAAGGATGACGTAACTCATTTATCATTACCTGATGTTCATGGATTCCATATCAATTCTGGTGTTACTCAGTGCTTATTCTATGGTTTAGGTTCTGATGGTACTGTATCTGCAAATAAGTCATCTATCAAGATTATTGGTGATAATACTGATTTATACTGCCAGGCTTATTTCGCATATGACTCTAAGAAGGCTGGTGGAGCAACTCGTTCTAACTTAAGATTTGGTAATAAGCCAATTAGAGCAACTTACTATGTAAATAGAGCAGACTTCATCTCTTGTTCATTAGACAACTACTGCTTAAAGTATGATATGTTGAAGAACTTAAAAGATGGTGGACGTTTCTTATTAAATACTGAATTTACTAAAGAAGAAATCGCTGATTATCTTCCAAATAGAGTAAAGAAACAGTTAGCAGATAAACATGCTAAGTTCTATATTATTAATGCCAATAAGATTGCTGGTGAAATCGGTATGGGTAGACGTACAAATACTATCCTACAGTCAGCATTCTTCGCATTAAATGAACAGATTCTTCCAATCGATGAAGCTGTTACTAAGATGAAAGAAATGGCTAAGAAGTCTTATAGCAACAAGGGTGAAAATATCGTTCAGGCTAACTATAAGGCTATCGATGCTGGTAAAGATGCAATTGAAGAAGTAACTGTAGATCCAGAATGGTCTAACTTAACTGTATTACCATTAAGAAAACCAACTGGTGATGATTACTTTGATAACTTCGTAGCTCCTATCAATGCACTTGAAGGTTATGACCTTCCAACTTCAGCATTCTTAGATAAGCTTGATGGTACTATGCAGAATGGTGTTGCAATTAAAGAAAAACGTGCAATTGCTATTCAGGTTCCTAAGTGGGATAAAGACAACTGTATCCAGTGTAATCAGTGTGCTATGGTATGTCCTCATGCAACAATTCGTCCATTCTTAATGACTGAAGAAGAAATCAAGAATGCACCAGAAGATATTACTAATGATGTATTGAAACCAATTGGTAAGGGTGTTGAAGGATTATCATTCCGTATCCAGGTTTCTCCTGATAACTGCGTAGGTTGTGGATTATGTGCAGCTGTATGTCCAGGTAAACGTGGTGAAAAGGCACTTACAATGGTTCCAGTTAAGGAAGAATTAGAACATTCTGCTTTATCTGAATATGTTTACAACAATGTAGAATATAGAGATGACAAGTATCCTACAACTACAGTGAAGGGTGTTGGATTCATGAAGCCTTACTTTGAAGCTTCTGGTGCCTGTGCTGGTTGTGGTGAAACTCCATATTATCGTTTAGCTTCTCAGTTATTCGGTTCTGATATGAGAATTGCGAACGCTACTGGATGTTCATCAATCTATACTGGTTCAACTCCATCTACTCCATGTACTACTGATAAGAATGGTCATGGTATGGCTTGGGCTAACTCATTATTCGAAGATAATGCTGAATTTGGTTTCGGTATGAAGCTTGCAGAAAACTACATGTCTAAACATATCTTAGAAATCATTGAAGCAAATAAAAATGATGTAGAACCAGAATTAAAAGAAATTCTTGAAAAATATGAAGCTGTTAAGGGTCAGAGAGTAGAAGAAAAGGCTCTTTATTACGAATTAGTAGAAAAAGTTGAAGCTTCAGCTAATGAACCTATCAAGGAATTACTTGATATGAAGGGTGAATTAGTGACTAAGTCTCAGTGGATCATCGGTGGTGACGGATGGGCTTATGATATCGGCTACGGAGGATTAGACCACGTTCTTGCTAATGATCAGAATGTCAATGTATTAGTTCTTGATACAGAAGTATATTCTAACACTGGTGGACAGTCTTCTAAATCATCACAGGCTGCTTCTATTGCGAAGTTCACTGCAAGTGGTAAGAAGGTTGCTAAGAAAGACTTAGCTCAGATTGCTATGGCTTATGGTCATGTATATGTTGCACAGATTGCTTTAGGTGCTAACCCAATGCAGGCTATTAAGGCTATGAAGGAAGCTGAATCTTATGATGGACCATCATTAATTATTGCTTATGCACCATGTAATGAACATCATATCAAGGGTGGATTAATTAACTCTTCAAGACAAGAAAAATGGGCTGTTGAATGTGGTTACTTCAACTTATTAAGATACGACCCACGTTTAACTGAAGAAGGTAAGAACCCACTTACAATTGATTCTAAGGCTCCTGATTATTCTAAGTTCAAAGACTTCTTAATGAGTGAAAACAGATTCTCTCAGTTAGTTAAGATCAATCCTGAAAATGCAGAAGCATTATTCGATAAGTGTCTAGTAGATGCTAAACGTCGTCGTGCAAGAGCAGAAGCACTTGCTAAAGATTTTGATGCTGCTGAATAATTCATACGAAAGAGATAGTAGAAATGCTATCTCTTTTCTTTATATTTATAACATATTAAAAAGATAGGTATATTGCTTGTTATTTGTATTCATTATTTTTATACTAGGAGTGGGTGATGGATATGAAGAGTGTACTCATAAAAGATACAACAAGAGAAGAAAGAAAAAGAATCATATAAGAAGCATTGGACTGTAATGATTCTGCAGGTTGTGAGAACTGTAGTGGATGCGGCTTGTTTGGGGCTGGAGATCCCTTCGAAATGTATGAAGATTATATAGAAGGTAAAAGAGAAATAAAAGAAATTAATATGGAATTTGTTTCGCGCTACTTTGTGAGAGGTTAATCACATCGTAATTTAAAGAGATGTCATATCATTGTGTGTACTAAAAAACAGGGATTTTTTTAAATCCCTGTTTTTCTATTTCATGATTTCGTTGTAGATATCATCAAGATTTACAACACTTGAACGATCAGTAAATTCAATCTTGATTGGATCATTTTCTTCATATCTTGGAATAATATGAATATGGAAATGATGCACTGTCTGACCAGCGACTTCTTTCGCATTAGTAAGAATATTACATCCCTTTGCATGCATATTCTCTACAATCTTATTTGCAAGTTTCTGAGCCACTTTCATACAATGTGCCATCACTTCTGCATCTGCTTCTAAAAAGCTATCATAATGTTCCTTAGGAATAACAAGTGTATGTCCATTAGTAGTCTGTGATAAATCTAAGAACGCAATACAAGTATCATCTTCATATACAACTTTGCCAGGAATTTCCTTTGCGGCAATCTTACAAAAAATACAATTATCCATCATATAAAACCTCCTGTCTTTATTCTAACACAAAAGAGACGTTCTCACGTCTCTTAGTCTATATATTTACTAGAAATTTTCTTGATCTGTTTCTTAACCTTTTTATCTTCAACAGTGAACTTATATTTCTTTAAATAATAAGATTCAATATCTGTTTTCACATCGCCAAGGTTTAATAAGTTTTCAACAATATCATTCTTCTGAGCACTCTTATCTGTGTTATATGCATATACAACTGCATATTTACCAGTACTTAATTTAACTGCTTCCTTATATACACCATCAGTCTTTAATGAAGTAAACTTACTTAAAGCCTTAATAATTTTCTTATCAACAGTAGTTGTAGCACTCTTACTGCATACAAAACCTAAATCAGTAGAACTAGAACTATTTGCATTCATTAAAGCAGTCATTGCATCTGCACTAGTCACTGTCTTTAATGCTTTTAATGCATCAGATTCTTTACTATATTCAACAATCTTTAAATAAGAAACATTATATTTCTTACATACATCATTGAACTTTGTATCTAGATATTTTTCTTCTAATAGTTCAGATTTTGCTTCTGGTACAACAACTTCCTTCTCAAAAGCCTTTGCATCACTATAACCCTGATTCTTTGCATAAGTTTCAAAAGAACCAGAATATTCAGCATAACGATTTTTTTGTTCTTTTACTTTTGCATCAATTGCATCCTGGTCAGTAATCTCTTTTGCAGTGATCTTATTGTAAGCTTCATTTAATACTTCATTGGCACCATAGTTGTCTAATAAGTATTCATATAAACCTTTCTTGGTCACACTTACATCACCACTGATTACTTCTGTTGAACCATCCTTTACAGAACTTGTATAACCGTCTTTATCAGCAGTCACAATATAAGCTGTAATCACTCCTACAACAAGGACAATCGCAATGACAAGTAATGCAATCATTTTCTTAGTAAGTTTAAAAGGTTTCTTTTCAACTTCTACTTTATGGATCTGTTTGTATTCTGCCATTCTCATTACTTCCTTTCTGCAGCTCTAGACTTTAAGCCTTCTTTAATTGCTTCATTGACTGCTTTTTTAATCTTTGCATCTTTATATTCAATATCATAAGTCTTGAATGCAAGATAAATGATGTAATCATCATAAGTAAGTAATGGAGACTGGATAGTCACATTCTTTAATTTCTTCTTAATCTTTTCTTTACTAGTAGAAGTACACTTTAAGATATAATAACCATCATTACCTGTTAATACATCAGAAGTTTGTCCTTCGGTTAAAGAGAAAGCTGCTTCATTAATTGTACTACCATAAGTATTTGTTAAGTTACTTGTAGTATCTACAACACCTAAAGAACCTTTTGCACTCTTAGTCGTAGAATCATCTGAATAATCCTTGGCAACATCACCAAAGCTCTTACCATCCTTTAATAACTCCTGTACTTCTTTTAACTTTTCTTTTTCAGAATCAGTAGGATTAGAAGGATCAGAAACAGAAATCTTAATCATAGAGATCATACGAGGTGTGGCAACCTTATAATAATCTTCAAATACAGTATCATAATGTGTCTTTACATAGTGTTTGACTAATTCTGCATACTGTAAAGAATAAATAAGTTTCTTCTTATATTCACTTTCACTTGTATAACCAGCACTCTTTAAATCGCTCTTAAACTGTTTTTCATAAGAATCTTCACCATATTTGCTCTTGTAAGAATTCTTAATACTATCAAGCATATCACTTGCATTATCTTTCATATCACTTGTAATAGGATATTGTTTATTGATCAACTGATCAAGAACATACTGGAATGCTGCTGACTTACCTGAACTAGTAGAAATTAATGTATCATAAACATCATCTGCATAAACATTACCTTCACTAGTTGAAGCCACTACGCTCTTTCCATCTACAGTTTTACCACCACAGCCACTTAGTAATAAAACACTCGCTAAACATAGCACCGCTATTTTTTTGGCTTTCATACGTACCCTCCTTGCGTAACATATATATTATACATGGTAGGTGATTTTTTTCAAATAATTACCCCTGTTTCACATAAAAAGACATAATTCTTTATCATATTATTTGAGGTTAATCGAGTAATCTTTTATAATAATTCTCGAGGTGAAAAAATGATGTCAGTTTTGAGTATAAAGGATCTTCATGTAGCCATTGGTGACAAGGAGATTTTGAAAGGAATTAATCTAACAATTAATACAGGAGAAACACATGCATTGATGGGGCCTAATGGGAATGGGAAGTCAACATTATTAGGTACAATCATGGGTCATCCTAAATATAAAGTAACTCAGGGAACAATCACATTAGATGGTGAAGATGTTCTTTCTATGAGTGTAGATGAAAGAAGCCGTAAAGGATTATTTTTAGGAATGCAGTATCCACAGGAAATTCCAGGTGTCACAAACTCTGATTTCCTCCGTTCTGCAATGAATGCAAGAAGAGAAAAACCATTAAGTCTTTATCAGTTCATTAAGGCTATGGACCATGCCACAGAAGACTTAGAAATGGATGGTAATTTAGCTCATCGTTATTTAAATGAAGGGTTCTCAGGTGGGGAAAAGAAACGTAATGAAATTCTTCAGATGAAATTACTAGAACCTAAATTCGCATTATTAGATGAAATTGATTCGGGTCTAGATGTTGATGCGTTACGTATTGTCGCTGATAATATCAATGAGATGAGAGAAAAGAATGAAGACTTTGGTCTAGTTATGGTTTCTCACTATGAAAGATTATATGAATTAGTAAAGCCTACACATGTACATGTATTAGTAGATGGAAACATTGTAGTAGAAGGTGGCTTTGAATTAATTGAAAAGATCAACAATGAAGGATATGAATGGGTAAAGAAAGAATTAGGCATTGAACTCCAAAAAGAAGACGAAGACGTTGTTTCTATCGGGGTATGTGGCCATAAGGTGACAAGCAATGTATAGTTTTGAACACTATATTCATTTTGTGAATGGGAAGGTAACAGAAGATAATCTTCCTAAAGAAGTTGTTGTGAATGATACAACAATCACATTCAAGTATGGAGAACCCATTCAGCTTCATGTAGTGGTAGATGTAAAGAATGAAATGTCACTACATTATGTATTTGAAGACAATGTCCATGCAGAAGTGATTGAAACAAGACATGTTGAAGCAAACGGTGTATTAAATCGTACATTTACTAACGGTGCTTATTCACATGTTAATTTCTTTAATGAAAATGAAGGAACAGGAAAGAATACTTATCTAGATGAAGGACATTCTTCTCATGATAGTATGCTTCAGCTTGGCTATTCTGAATTATCTGGTGCGTCTATTGAAGCCTCTTATACATTTGAATTAGATGGTGAAGGAGCAGATGTCAGATTAAGAATGGCGGCTTTATCAAAGGATAAAGAAAAGAAACATTATAAGGTGCATATAAAACATAATGCACCACATACTACTGGTATTATGGATAACTATGGTGTTGCGAAAGATGAAGCGCATCTTGTGATTGATGGTATTGGTACAATTACAAATGGACAGAATGGTTCAGCATCACATCAGACAAATAAGATCATTGTCTTTGATCCAAAATGTTATGCAAGTGCAAATCCATTCTTATATATTGATGAATATGATGTCCAGGCTTCTCATGCAGCTGGTGTAGGGAAGATGGATGAAGAACATCTTTATTATTTACAGTCTCGTGGCTTGACTAAACGTCAGGCTATGCAGTTGATTACTTATGGTTATTTAATGCCAGTAGTCGAAGTTGTAGATAATAAGATGATTAAGGAACGTTTTGAATTGGCGTTATCAAAGGTAGGTGCTTAGTTATGGTGAATTGTAAGGATACAAGAAAAGACTTTCCAATGTTGGATGGAAAGACATTAATGCATGGCAAGCCACTGATTTATTTTGATAATGGTGCGACTACATTAAAGCCTCAATGTGTGATTGATGCAGTATGTGAATATTTATCTAGCTATTCAGGAAATGCCCATCGTGGAGATTATGATTTATCTCATCAGGTGGATGTCGCTTATGAAGAAGCGAGAGAAGTAGTTCAGCATTTTATTCATGCTAAAAGAAAAGAGGAAGTTGTATTTACAAGTGGTTCAACAGATTCACTTAACTTAATTGCGAATGGTTATGCCAAAACACATTTAAAAGCAGGCGATGAAATCCTTTTGAATGTGGCAGAACATGCCTCTAATACATTACCTTGGTTTGATGTAGCAGAGGAAACAGGTGCTGTTGTGAAATATATTGAACTAGATGAAGAAGGTCGTATGACATTAGATAATGTCAAGAAGGCTGTAACAGAGAATACAAAGATTATTTCACTTGCGATTGTGACAAATGTATTAGGTTATGAAGTACCTATCAAGGAAATCACAGAATATGCGCATTCTAAAGGTATTATTGTAGTGGCAGATGGGGCACAGAGTGTACCACATATTGTCACAGATGTTGTACGTGATGATGTGGACTTCTTAGCTTTCTCAGGTCATAAGATGTGTGGTCCTACAGGTGTTGGTGTTCTTTATGGTAAATACGAGTTATTAGAAGAAACAAAGCCTACACGTTTTGGTGGAGGATCTAATTCACGCTATAATAGCTGTGGACTTGTCACACTAAAGGAACCACCTTATAAATTTGAAGCAGGTACACCTCATATTGAAGGTGTAATTGGCTTAGGTGCAGCTGTTAAATACTTACAGAGCATCGGTATGGACAATATCCGTCAAAGAGAATTAGAATTACGTCATTATGCGATTGAGAAGATGTCTCAGTTGGATAATGTTACTGTATATAACCCAAACTCAGAAGGGGCTATTGCTTTTAATATTAAAGATGTATTTGCACAGGATGCGGCGAGCTTATTTAATACTTATGGTATTGCAGTAAGAGCTGGTGAACATTGTGCAAAGATTTTAGACGAGTTCTTAAAAGTAAGAACAACTTGTCGTGTCTCTTTCTATTTCTATAACACTGAAGAAGAAATTGATCAGTTTATTGAAGCATGTAAGAAAGGAGATGATTTCCTTGATGCATTCTTTGGATGATCCAATGATCATGAGAGAAATTATTATGGACCATTATCAGAATCCTAGAAACCATGGACTTGTAGATGATGATTCATATCAGAAAGTCAATATGGATTCAAGCACATGTATTGATGATATTGATGTCCAGGCTAAGTTTAATGGTGATGTAGTGGAAGATGTACGTTTTGATGGTGAAGCATGTGCCATTTGTACTGCATCTACTTCTATCATGACTGAACTAGTTAAAGGAAAGACAAAAGAAGAAGCAGCGCATATTGTGGATAACTATATGCATATGATTTATGAAAAAGAATATGATCCAGAACTTCTTGAAGAAGCGATTGCGTTTAAGAATACGCATAAGCAGGCCAATCGTATTAAGTGTGCGACTCTAGGCTGGACTGGATTCTTAAAATTATTAGAAGGAAGCGAGGAATAGAGATGGCTATTGAGAATCTTAATATTCCACAAGCTGAAGTGATAGAAGATCATCCTGATGAGGATGTATCTGTCTTCAAGACACCTAAAGGGTTAAATGAAGATATCGTTAGAGAAATATCAGCCATTAAAGAAGAACCAGAATGGATGACTGAATACCGTATCAAGTCATTAAAACAGTTCTTAAAGATGCCAATGCCTAAGTGGGGTGTTGATTTATCTAAGATGGATTTTGATGATTATACATACTATAATCGTCCATCAGATACTAAAACAGATAAATGGGAAGAAGTACCAGAAACAATTAAGAATACATTTGATCGTTTAGGTATTCCTGAAGCAGAACAGAAGTTCTTAGCAGGGGCAAGTGCTCAATATGAATCTGAAGTTGTTTATCATAATATGCTTGAAGAAGTCAAAGAGAAGGGTGTTATCTTCTTAGATATTGATTCTGGATTAAAACAATATCCAGAAATCTTTAAGAAGTATTTTGATACTGTTATTCCATATTATGATAACAAGTTTTCTGCATTAAATGGAGCTGTCTGGTCAGGTGGATCATTTATTTATGTACCACCTCATACTAAATTAGATAAGCCATTACAGTCATATTTTAGAATCAATTCTGAACGTATGGCACAGTTTGAAAGAACTTTGATTATTGTAGATGAAGGATCAGATATCCATTATGTAGAAGGATGTACAGCACCTTCATATTCTAAAGATTCACTTCATGCTGGTGTTGTAGAAATTATTGTCGGCAAGAATGCACATTGTCGTTATACAACAATCCAGAACTGGTCTAAGAACATCTATAACTTAGTTACACAGCGTGCAAAAGTTATGGAAGGTGGATCAATGGAATGGGTGGATGGTAACATCGGTTCACTTGTTACTATGAAATATCCTTGCTGTGTTCTTGCAGGAGAAAGAGCCAAGGGTACAGTTATTACTATTGCAGTAGGAGATAAAGGTCAGATCATTGATTCTGGGGCTAAGATGATTCATGCAGCACCTCATACATCAAGTCAGATCATTTCTAAATCTATTGCCAGAAATGGTGGTAAGACAAACTATAGAGGACTTGTCCGTCATAACAAGAATGCGTATGACTGTAAGAGCAAGGTAGAATGTGATACATTAATTCTAGATAAGATTTCTACTAGTGATACAGTACCTACAAATATCATGGCCAATAATGATTCTATTATTGAACATGAAGCCACTGTATCCAAAGTATCAGAAGATCAGCTCTTCTACTTAATGAGCAGAGGTCTCACTAAAGCACAGGCAACAGAGATGATTGTTATGGGCTTCATTGAACCATTCAGCAGAGAATTACCTATGGAATATGCTGTTGAATTAAATCAGCTTATTAAGCTTGATATGTCAGAAGATGCTATTGGATAGAAAACAGATGATTAAGAAACGTCTCTCTTTAGAAGAAGAGACGTTTCTTTCTTATTCAAAAAGAATTGCCTCTTATCTAGAAGAAATGCCTGCATTTAAAAATGCAAAAAGAATAGGTTTTTATATGTCTTATCGTCATGAAGTGGATACACTTCATTTAATTGAAAAATATATATTAGAAAAGGAAATCTATGTACCAAAATGTGTAGGGGATGAATTAGATTTCCAAAGAATATATACTATGGATGATTTAAAAGAGGGTGCTTTTCATATTTTAGAACCTTCTACTAATGAACATATGGATGTTAAAGATTTAGATGTGATTGTAGTACCATTACTTATGTTTGATGCAAATCATAATCGTATTGGCTATGGCCGAGGTTTTTATGATCGTTGTTTAAAAAAGACAAATGCTGTGACGGTTGGTTTAGCATTTGATTTCCAGGAAGTAGAAAATACTCATCCTCACTCTCTTGATGTTCCGCTTAGTTACATAATTACACAAAAAGGTGTCTTCTAAGGCACTTTTTTTATAGTAACAAAGGTATAAATTTGATATAATAGATATGATTATGAGGTGTTTTATATGGAAAAAAACGTTGTAAAGAATATTCTCGCAGACATTGATCTGCGTCAAAATCTAATAAAATTAAAAGGGTCAATGACAGCTGCCGATACATTAGATGGACCTATTGTAGAAAAATTATGTGATTGTTTATCTCATGAAGATCCTAAAGTAAGAAAAAATGCGGCATTACTACTTGGATATACTAAAAATTCTATGATGGCTTCTGTTCTTTTAGATGCTTATAAGAATGAAGAAAAAGATTTTGTAAAAGATGCTTATTTAAAAGGTATGAGTCATTATGATTGTAAGCCTTATATTAAGGAATTACAGGAAATCCAGAATGAACTCATGAATTCAGAAGTAGTAGACAGCAAGCATATCAAAGCACAATTAAAGGTATTAAATCCGATGATTCGTTCTTATTCTTATCATAAGAAGAAATCAATCCGTTTATTGCATAAAGAAGTCGATGTTATTCTTACAACACTTCCTTATTATCAATATACACTTTTTGAACAGGTAAAGCATTTACGTTATAAACCAGTCGGACAGGGCGTATTAGTCCGTACAAAGGCTATTTATGACCTTCTAGGCTTACGTAATTATAGAGAAATGATTTTCCCATTATCAGGCTGTTCAGGACTTGCTCAGGATGGACATTTAATTGGTAAACGTATTGCGCAAAGTAACTTAGTAGATGTACTACATCGTTTATATGATGCAGAAGGATGTTTCTATTATCGTTTGGTTGATCAAATGAGAGAAAAGAAATCAGCTGTCATCAATGATATAGTAAAAGAACTTATTGAAGAAATGCCTTCACACTTACAGAATGTAACATCTGATTATGACATTGAAATACTTATTAGAGAATTAAAGCCAGGAACAGTGAATGTTTACTTAAAGTTGAGTTCATTAGATAATCCACGCTTTAATTATAGACGTGAAATTATTTCTAATTCAATGCAGCCTTATGTAGCAGCAACACTTATGGAAGTAGCTAAACCATATATGGGTATGCATTCTCGTGTATTAGATCCATTCTGTGGCAGCGGTGTTACACTTATTGAAAGATGTATGGCTAAACCAGTTAAGTTTGCGATGGGATTAGATATTTATGGAGAAGGCTTAGAAGCAGCTAAGAAGAATGCGATTGCAGCTAATCAGGCTATTCACTTTGTAAATAAGGATGCCAATCGTTTTGTGAATAATGAAATGTTTGATGAAATCTTTACTGATATGCCTACTTATGCACAGATGAAAGATACACGTGCTTTAAAGAATCTTTACGATAACTTCTTTAAGCGTATCCACAGACACGTTTTACCAGAAGGGTATGTATTTATCTATACAACTGAAATATCTCTTGTAGAGAAGAATTTAAGACTAAATTCAGATTATCTCACACTCGTAGAACATTATGATGTACCTAGAGGTAAGACAATGGCTTATTTCTTCATCATTCAGGTAAACAAATAGAGGTCCAATCAGGACCTCTTTTTCTATCTAAATAAATAACGATAACCTTGCCAGAACCACTGTTTTACTGTTTCTGGGTTATCTAAATAAAAACGTACACCAAATGCAAGTGCTACTAATATAATCACAAGTAATACTAATAACACAAAAGTCTTAATAAAAGTCATCACAGGATGTGATTTCTCTTTATACTTTACCTTAGTCTTAGTACGTTTAGGTAAAGAATGTGATCTCTTATGTTTCACTTTTGTCTTAACAACTTTTTTAACTTCAGGTTCTTTTTCTTCCTGTTGAATAGAATTCTCTCTCCTAGTGTCTTTAATAGAGTCATCTTCATCATCAAATGTGAATCTTTGCATACTATCACCTCTCTGCTTTAATGAATATAGTCTCTATTAGAGTATTTGTCAAATTAAAAAATGCTCTCATGACACAATAAAAGCTCTTGAATAAGGAAAGCAAATGTATGTGTCATTGAGAGCGGCCTTAAACAAGAGCCTTTAAAATGTACCCATTACTAGGTACAGTTAAATTGTAATCGTTCTTATAACAAAAAGCAAATAAAATACAAAAAAACTTGAAGAAATCAATGAAAATTAAAAAAAGCGTCATTAAATCAAATATACCTACATATAAAACTGTAAAAAAGTTTCTGTTTTCTGTTGACTTAGAGTAAATATGATGATAATATAGTACCCGCAGCGGAGGTTTAGCTCAGTTGGGAGAGCATCTGCCTTACAAGCAGAGGGTCAGCGGTTCGAGCCCGTTAACCTCCACCATTTTTATTAAAATTTAGCTTCACATGCCGACTTAGCTCAATTGGTAGAGCAACTGACTTGTAATCAGTAGGTTGGGGGTTCAATTCCTCTAGTCGGCACCAGTGGGGAGGTAGCGAAGTGGCTAAACGCGGCTGACTGTAACTCAGTTCTCTACGAGTTCGATGGTTCGAATCCGTCCCTCCCCACCATCTTTATTGGGATATAGCCAAGGGGTAAGGCAACAGACTTTGACTCTGTCATTTCACTGGTTCGAATCCAGTTATCCCAGCCATCTTTTTTTGACTCGCTAGCTCAGATGGCAGAGCATCTGACTTTTAATCAGAGGGTCAGGGGTTCAAATCCCCTGCGAGTCACCATCCTATGCGGGTGTAGTTCAATGGTAGAACTTCAGCCTTCCAAGCTGACTACGTGGGTTCGATTCCCATCACCCGCTCCAACTTATGAACAAGTCAATCTTCGGATTGACTTTTTTAATACCTGTAAACTATTTTTTAATAGGAACGTTGAATTACCAAGATCAAATCGCAATGACAAAGCAATCTTTGAGTATGAACAGGAAATCTCTGAGGATGCAGTAGCAATTGATACAAAAAAAGTATTTGCTGATTTGAAAAAATCACTTTAAATAAAAACGATGTAAAAATAAATGCCAGGAGTGTAAACTCCTGGCATTTATTATAGCTTAGTTACTTATTTTTTGTACTTATAGAATCCTTCACCAGTACTATATCCTAGTTTTCCTTGATCAATATAAGACTTCAACATCTTATGCATACCTTTAAAATTATAAGGTGCTAAGAAACCAGGAATCTTTACATACATGCCTACAATCTCATAGGCAGTCTTTAATCCTACTGTATCAAGAATCTGGAACGGTCCTTTAGGTGCACCAGTACCTAAAGTCCATGCTTTATCGATACTTTCAGGATCAGAGATACCATTGACCATTAAATCCATACCTGAGAATAATAATGGAATCAACATAGAATTGAGTAGGTAACCAGACTTTTCTTTATTGACAGGTAATGGAATCATTCTAATCTCTTTCGCAAACTTCATGATTTCATCAAAATATGCTTTATTTGTTTTATTCTGCATCATAACTTCTGTCATATTATTCTTCCAGATCGTATTTGCGAAGTGTAAGGCAAGGAACTTATCAGGTCTACCAGTAAACTTAGCTAATTTGCTAGGAAGCATAGTAGAAGAATTAGTCACTAGAATTGTCTTATCAGGAAGTAGGGGAGCCATCTTTGTATAGACATCCTTCTTAGCTTCCATATTTTCTGTCATAGATTCAATGACTAAATCAGCATCTTTTACTGCTGTTTTCATATCAAGTTCTAACTTGATTGTAGAATAAGCACGTTCTACCTTCTCTAGGCAGTTTTCCTTATCAAAATCATCATAGCCTGCAATACCCATACACCATGTATTGATAGATTTATCAATATCCATAAGATTAATTGCATCAATATAAGACTGCTTGATAGAATCAAGCTTAGGCTGTGTACGTCCAATACTGCCTTCACTTCTTAACCAGATTGTTACATCAAAACCACAATATGCTGCCTGAAATGCAATCTGTGATCCTAGAACGCCGCCACCCATAATAGTAATGTTCTTCATGTTTGTCTCCTTTCTAGTAAAATGAAAACAGAAGAACAATTTCTTCTGCTTCACTACTATCTTTGTAAACATTATCTAATTTTTATTATACTGATTAAAAAGAGATTATCTACTATACTTTGTGAAAAACATCACAATTTCTTACAAACTCATCACATTGTACAAAAAAATCCCGCAATACGCGGGATTTCTTATTAATATCCAGGCTTACCTAAAAGCTTGAACATATTCTTCTTGTAAACTTCAACACCTGGCTGGTTGAATGGGTTAACACCTAATAGGTAAACGCTCATTGCACAAGCCTTTTCGAAGAAGTATACCATATAACCGAAGCTATATGCATCAACATGATCAAGAGTGATCTGGATGTTAGGTACGTTACCAACATTTACATGGGCATCAATAGTACCTTCACATGCTTTCTGGTTAACATAATCAACTGTCTTACCAGCTAAATAGTTTAAACCATCTAAGTTTTCTGCATCGCTAGGGATTTCTAAGTTCATCTGAGGTTCTTTGATCTTTAATACAGTTTCGAATAAAACCTTAGAACCTTCCTGGATGAACTGTCCTAATGAATGAAGGTCAGTTGAGAAAGTACCACTTGTAGGTAAGATACCTTTTCCTTCTTTACCTTCAGATTCACCAAATAACTGTTTCCACCATTCAGAAGTCTGCTGTAACTGTAAGTTATAAGTTACAAACATTTCAGCTGGGTAACCAGCCTTTAATAACATCTGTCTTGCAACACCATACTGATAAGCATCGTTTGTAAGAAGATCTGGATTGTTGTATTTATCCTGTGCATCTTTAGCACCCTTTAACATTGCATCAACATCGATACCAGCCATTGCGATAGGGAATAAACCTACTGCAGTTAATACAGAATAACGTCCACCGATATCATCAGGAACTACGAATTCTGTATAACCTTCCTGGTCAGCTAAAGTCTTTAATGCACCCTTATGAGCATCTGTAGTAGCAACAATTCTTCTCTGAGCTACTTCTTTACCCTTAGTTTCTTCAAGTAATTCTTTGAAGATTCTGAAAGCAACTGAAGTTTCAGTTGTTGTACCAGACTTAGAAATTACATTAATACCGAATTCTTTATCTTTTACATAGTTCTTAACCTGTGCTAAATAAGTAGCAGAGAATGTATTACCAATATAGATGATCTGAACCTTGTTTGTTGGGTAAAGACCATTGATTGCTTCAATAGCAGCTCTTGCGCCTAAATAAGAACCACCGATACCACAAACTAATAAAACATCAATTTCTTCAGATAATTCTGCAGCTTTTTTCTTAATGTTTTCTACTTCAGTTTTGTTGTAGTTAGTAGGTAAGTCAACCCATCCTAAAAAGTCATTACCTGCTCCTGTTTTGTTGTGGATCATATCATGAACTTCTGCGACTCTGTCCTTATATGATTCCATGCTTTCTGTTAATTTAGCTTTACTTAAATCAACGTTGATCATACATCTTCCTCCTTTGCGATTCCTCGACTGATCCATCGAGGCATCATTTCTCTTAGTGGATTAAAACCCTTAGGTGTTTCCACGATTGACTTTCTTTTGCGAAAACGTCTCTTTTTCGCGACTGCTTTTAAAGAAAGCCTTGCCTGGTGATGGACGTTATCTATATCAATGACTTTTACCTTAACCTGTTCTCCATAAAAGACAAATTGATTTACGTCACGAACAAATCCATCAGATATTTCTGATATATGGATTAATCCGCTGCTTCCATCAGGCAATAAAGCAAATGCACCATATGGTTGAATACCAGTAATGGTCACATCAACAATGTCACCTACATGAACTTGATGTTCCATTGCACGCCTCCAATCAACTGCATTATAGCATAATTATAATAGTGATAAAAGAATAGATAATAATAATTCTTTAATGTGAAAAAGATAAATAATTTGTATTTAATATGATATACTTTACAAAAAAAGTGAGTATGATATAGTTAGTATATACTAACACAGTGGAGGAGAACCATATGAAGAAAAAAATATTATATATATTGGTTGCTGCATTACTCTATATATTCACACAAGTTCCAACTATAGTAAGTAACTATAAGTTTGAAGCTGGAATATGGGATATTGAATTGTGTAGATATGTTCTTATGTCTGTTGGATGGATGATTGTCGTACTCTATGTCATTCATTTTGTACTGAATTATATTAAGAATATAGACGATGAATAGTATTGAAGAACCCTTAGGGGTTCTTTTGTTATGTCTTGTAAGAAAGCCTATTTACTATAAAAAGCAGTGAATTATGCTTAAAAATGTGCAATCTATCAAAATTGTCTAATAAATAAGTATGTTTTTTAGTGATTCTATAGGGTATATCACTTTTCTTTTTTATTTTGTGTGTTATAATGGTCAAGCAGAAGCGAGGTGAAATCATGGAAGAAAAGATTGAAGCCATTAAGGAAGTCATTCATAAGTTGAGACCCTATCTACAAAGAGATGGTGGAGACTTAGAATTCGTTGATTTCAAAGACGGCATCGTTTATGTACATATGCTTGGTGCATGTGCAGGATGCATGATGTTAGATTCTACTATTAAAGATGGTGTTGAACAGATTTTAATAGAAGAAGTCCCAGGCGTTATTGAAGTACAGGCAATTTAATTAAATATTTTTATACTCTTATTAAGAACCACACAGATGAGGATCGTTTTAAAGTGGTGGCAACCCTTATATAGAAGGTGCCTTGACCAAGCAAGTATTACTTGAACAATAAGAGGAAGCAGATTACTACGCTTTCCTCTTTGAGGAGAGCTTTTTTATTACAGGAGGAAAAGAAGAAAATGGAAAAGAACTTATTTACATCAGAATCTGTATCAGAAGGACATCCAGATAAGCTTTGTGATCAGATCAGTGATGCAATTTTAGATGAATGCTTAAGACAGGACAAATATTCACGTGTAGCTTGTGAATGTTTTGCAACAACTAATTTATTAGTCATTGGTGGAGAAATTACAACAAATGCGAAAGTAGATTATGAAGCAGTGGCTCGTGATGTTATGAGAAGAATCGGCTATACTGCTGAAGATTTAGGTATTGATGCAGATACTTGTGAAATCAAGGTAGTAATGGATACACAGTCTAGTGATATCGCATTAGGTACAAATGTAGAAGTAGGTGGTGCAGGTGACCAGGGTATCATGTTTGGTTATGCAACAAATGAAACTGAAACATATATGCCTTTACCAATCTCTATGGCTCATGAATTAGTACGTTATGCCAGTGAATTAAGACATAATGGTACATTCAAACATGCAAGACCTGATATGAAATCACAGGTTACTATTGATTATACAGATGAAAATAATCCAAAGGTAGATACAATTCTTATGTCAATCCAGCATGATCCAGATTTCAATGAAGAAGAATTCAAGACATTCATTAAAGAAAAGATCATGAAGGAAGTTGTAAGAAAACATCATATGAATGAAGACTACAAGGTATTCATCAATCCAACAGGAAGATTTGTTATTGGTGGTCCTCATGGTGATACTGGTTTAACAGGACGTAAGATCATTGTTGATACTTATGGAGGAATGGCAAGACATGGTGGAGGCGCATTCTCTGGTAAAGACCCATCAAAGGTAGATAGAAGTGCAGCTTATATCACTCGTTATATCGCTAAGAACATTGTTGCAGCAGGATTATGTGATCGTATTGAAATCCAGTTATCTTATGCAATTGGTGTAAAGGATCCTACAAGTGTGCATGTTGATACTTATGGAACTGGTAAGGTAGCTGATGAAGTCATCTTAGATGCAATCAAGAAAGAATTTGATTTAACTCCTCAGGGTATCATCAATACATTAGATTTATTAAATCCAATCTATGGCCCAACAGCTGCTTATGGACACTTTGGTCGTACTGATGTTGAATTCCCATGGGAAAAATTAAATAAAGTAGAAGACTTAAAGAAATACTTAGCTTAAAGAAGACATTAACGTCTTCTTTTTTTATATTTTATGTCAAGAGTGTTTTTTTAGTTTTTTTTATGTATAATATAGGTATAGAAAGAATTGTAAAGGAGGAATTAATTATGAAAGTTATTGTCAGAGGTAAAAATGTTACAATTACAGATGCTATCGAGGATAAAATTACTAAAAAACTAGCATTGCTCGACAAGTACTTCATCATGGGACAAGACGTGGAGGCTAAGGTTTTAATTAGAACTTATCCATTTGGTCAGAAAATTGAAGTTACAATTCCTACAGAGTATGTTCTTCTTCGTGCAGAAGAAACAAGTGATGATCTTTATGAAGCAATCGATTTAGTTATCGATAAGCTAGAAAGACAGGTCAGAAAGTACAAAACAAAGTTAAGTAGAAAGTCAAAGAATAATAAACTCGCTTTCAACATTAACACTTTAGAAGCTCTTGAAGAACCTGAAGAAGAAGACGTTGTCGTTAAGACAAAAACAATTAATCCTAAACCAATGGACATGGAAGAAGCTATCATGCAGATGGAACTCATTGGTCATTCATTCTTCGTTTATAAGGACATCGAAACAAATACAGTATGTGTTGTCTATAAACGTAGAGATGGTGGATATGGTCTTCTTGAAACAGAAGAATAATAAAAAGAAATCTGGCTTTTGGCCAGATTTTTTTATGTCCTTAAGAAATTCTTTCTTTTCCTTCGTATATATTATTTGAGGGACACAAGATCTCCCTGCATAATATCCTGAGCTTTCATATATTTATCGATATCATTAAGAATTGTTGTTTTTTTGATAGACCATAAAGGAGCTACTAATTCTTCTAATGGTGCATCTCCAGTCAGTCTTTCTACGACTACATGACTTGGAATATATTCTAATTGTCTTGCAACTAAAGAAATATATTCATCTCTTTCTAACATCTTAAAAGGATAATAGAGCTTATATAGACGACTATTTTGTGTGACATAGAGATTATGAATCTTAATACCTTGAATATCTAGTTTTCCTACCGCTTTCGCAGTCTCCAACATCATCTCTATTGTTTCATTAGGTAAACCATTAATAATATGCACACAGACTTCTAAATGATGTCTTCTTAACATAGAGAGTCCATCTAAGAATTCTTGATAAGTATGACAACGATTGATTTCTTTTGCGGTAGTATCATGAATAGTCTGTAAGCCTAATTCTATATAGACATCCGTTTTCTTAGATAATTCTTCTAAATAAGCACATATTTCTTCAGTGAGGCAGTCTGCACGTGTCGCAATCGCAATACCAACAACATCCTTCATACCAATAAATGGTTCATAGATCTTCTTTAACTGATCTAAAGAAGAATAGGTATTTGTATATGCCTGAAAGTAAGGAATAAAGACAGCATCAGGCCACTTTCTTTTCATTACTTCAGCACCTGCTTTAAACTGTTCTAAAAGAGAATCACTATCTAGAATAAAGTCTCCAGAACCTTTCTCAGAACAGAATATACAGCCTCCAAAGCCTTTTGTCCCATCTCTATTAGGACAAGTAAAATGGGCATCTAAAGAGACCTTTGCGACTTTTTTATGATATCTCGTTTTTAAAAAATAATTGTATGTATGATAACGCTTGTTATCTAAAGAATATGGAAAAGGATTCATTTTTTATCACCTGGCTCATTATAACATAAAATGGAGGGAAAAATATGCTAGAACTTAAAGACTTAACTGTGAGTTATGATATTTGTATATTGGATCATGTGAATTATATATTTCCAGATACTGGTTTAGTAGGAATCAAAGGACCTTCAGGCTGTGGAAAGTCTACACTTCTATATTGTTTATGTGGATTACTGCAATATAATGGAACAATTACTTTTAATCATGAAGTGATAGATAAAAAATTTAGTAAGATGATAGGCTTTATTAAACAGAATAATGATCTTATTCCTTCTTATACAGTAGAAGAGAATATCATGGCTGGATGTTATTTTGGACAGATTGATTTTGATAAGAAAAAGATGGATAAGATTATTAGACGCTTAAAAATAGAAAAGCTTATGAAAAGATATCCTGATGAACTTTCTATTGGGCAGATGAAACGTGTATCTATTGCCCGTGCCTTGTTAAAGGATGCACCTGTACTTTTATGTGATGAACCTACAGGTGCCCTTCATTATAAACAGGCAAAAGAGGTTATGACACTCTTAAAGGAAGTATCTGAAGATCGTTTAGTCATCGTTGTTTCTCATGATACATCTCTATTAGATGAATATGTCGATATACTCATAGAGATGAAGAACCAGACATTACATACAATTAAAGACAATCATATAGATAAAGAAGTACTTATTCCTTAACATAAGAAACACTTCTCTATGCGTTATAGTTTTAAAGAAGTATTGGGAGAAAGAAAGAGACTCGCATTACTCTCACTTTTTCAGATATTAGTCATTGTAACATCTCTAGTGATTATAAGTGGTTTAAATGGTCTTTCTACCTCTATAGAGAAATCTTACAGGGAAGCACCACTTAAAGATATTGTGACTATATCAAGTCATGATGGAGAATCTATTTCTTTAAAAGAGAAAAGTACAAAACATTTTGATATAGAAAGTGGGTATATCAAAGGTGTTAATGCCTCATTGATTCGTTTACCTAAAAAGACAAAACATATTAAATTAATATCAGGACATCTGCCTCGTCATACAAATGAAGTCATTATCACCAATAATTTGTCTCATAAGCTTAAATCAGAATTTACATGTCACCTATTAGAAAATGAAACATATAAAGTAGTGGGAGTAATAGAAGATAATTTCTATCAGGATCAATTGGTTTGTTTCCATCATGATATAGATAAGACATATCCAGATTTATTAAGAGATGATAAAATAGATGTGGTCACAAAGGATCCCGAAACACTTATTAAACGTTATGAAAAGAACTATGAAGTAGATAATGATGTATATATGAAGAAGATGAGTTATGGAACACTTATTTCTATTGGTCATATGATTGCCTTAGTTTATATGATGATCAGCTTATTTGTGGCAATAGAACTTACAAAAACAGTCTTCTCTTCTTTATATTTAGAAAGAAGCCGTTCTCTTGCTTTGAAAATTTCTATGGGTGCATCTTATAAACAATTACAGCGTGAATCAAAGATAGAAATACTTATTGTAGGCACATTTATTTACTCTATCAGCATTATGATGTTTATTATTATTCTTTCTATTCTCCCACTCACATCCTTTAAGAGTTATTTCCATTTTACCTGTCTTGCATCTCCTTGTTATTTCTATATTATTTTTTATTTTCTCTATCTTCTTATACTCATACTTTCTGCATCTGCACCGTTTATTCGTATTAAGAAAGAAAGTATAGTCTCATTACTCAGGGAGGAATAATATGATTCAACTTAAATCAATCAACAAGCGTTATCTACATGAACATGTCTTAGAAAACATTACTTGTACTCTTCCTGATACAGGATTTGTATCACTTGTTGGGCCAAGTGGATGTGGAAAAAGTACTTTACTGCATATTATTGCTGGACTTGATCATGATTACTCAGGAGAAGTGATATATGAGAAGAATAAGAAAGTTTCTATCATTTTTCAGGACTTTCATCTTATACCTTGGCTTTCTATTAATAATAATATATGTTTATATGATTACTTTCATAAATCATCCTACATACTGGATGAAACATTGACTAAACAATTTAAGAATACTTCAGTTAATGCTCTTTCCTTAGGACAAAGACAACGTACTGCGATAGAGCGTGCACTTTATTATGATCCAGATATTATTCTATGTGATGAACCAACAGCTTCACTTGATCCAAATAATGCAGAGAGAGTATTAAAGATGTTGAAGCAGCGTTCTCATTCTTCTCTTGTATTATTTGTATCCCATGATGAAGCATCAGTAAAAAAATATAGTAATCGTATTATAGAGATGAAGGATGGATGTATTATAAAGGATACACTTATTAAAAAGACAGAAAGTTATCCTAAAGAGAGTCATAGTAATAATAAAAGGTGTCATTTTCCAATATTTAAATTAACTATCCAATCATTCTTAAGTAGTCGTAAAAGATTTTTTCAGATGTCATTTTCTCTATCTATCGCATTATTATGTTTGATGATGACATTTACCTTTACATTCTCTTTTCGTAATACTATTTATCAATATCTTTCTTCATTGATTCCACAAAAGTCTATTACTTATAAATTACGTAATGATGATCCGCTCTCTTTGACTCATTTCAATGAAGCATCCTATCATTATTCAAATCTTGATGATTATGATCTCATGGGAATCTCTCATAATAGTCAAAGATATCAGAAGAATGAAGTTCTGTTTATATCTGATGACTCGTCCTATACCACTCATTATATATATGGTAGAGCGCCACAAAATAATGATGAAATTGCGGTACCTCTTTCTACTGCAAGAAAGCTAGCACAAAAGAATAAGGTCAATACATTACTTAATACAACTTGGACAATCTATTATAAGCATCAATTAAAGATAAAAGGAAAAGAAGTAAAGATAGTTGGTATCTCTCCACAAACATATAATTATGATGCCTTCTATATGTATGAATATGCCAATTATCATTGGATTACATCTATCTTTAATCAAACACCGACTGCAAGATATGGTATGCTGAAATATAAGGAAGATAAATCCATTATAGATTCTTTAAAAAAGAATTATCCTGAATATGAGTTTAAAGCAATGGGGGAATCAACTCAAAAAACTTTTAATCAGAATATGAATAGAATCCAGATGGTTCTAGTGGTATTCTCTATTCTCACAATACTTTCTTCTATATTTATGATTATGGAAATCATGATTCTTCATGCGATGCATTTAAAGAAGGATCATGCCATCATGAAGGCCTATGGTGAAAAGAAGATACATATTTTCAAGATGTCTTTCTATCAATGTTTGATTCTTCATTCTTATAGCTATGTGACAGCTTCTCTCATATTACTTGGTATTATGAAGATAATGAATCAAATAATCCCACAGATTACAGACTTTCCTATGCATCTTACATTCCAACCTCTTATTATGTTGATATTGTGGATTGGTTCTTTCTTATTAGTTTGTTTCTCTACGCTATTTAGTGTTCTTTATATTATCAAACTCAATCCATCCCGCATCCTTAAAATGAGATGATACTTCTTGCAAATAATGGGAAATTATGATAAGGTGTGTAAGTATATAAAAGTCAAGGAACTAGAGTAGTAGATGGTCATACTTTTTAAGAGAACTTATGGCTGGTGTGAATAAGTAAAGTTATCCATTGAACTTGCTAGGGAGATGGGTCTGTGATAAGCAGGTCACGTATTGCTGCGTTAAAGCATTAAGCGCATGAATCAATCTTCATGAACTAAGGTGGTACCGCGAGTTCTCGTCCTTAGACATGAGGACTTTTTTTATTTTAAAAGTGGAGGAGACAAAATTATGGCTTATGATCATAAGATAGCAGAAAAGAAATGGCAGAAATACTGGGAAGAGAATAAGACATTCGAAACAGATGTTTATGATTTCTCAAAGCCTAAATACTATGCCTTAGACATGTTCCCTTATCCATCAGGACAAGGTCTTCATGTTGGACATCCAGAAGGATATACAGCAACTGACATCATGTCAAGAATGAAGAGAATGCAGGGATATAACGTATTACATCCAATGGGATTTGACTCATTTGGTTTACCTGCTGAACAGTATGCAATCAAGACAGGTAACCACCCTGAAGGATTTACATTAAAGAATATTCAGACTTTCACTAAACAGTTAAAGATGTTAGGTTTCTCATTTGACTGGGATAAGCAGGTATCTACTTGTGATCCTAGCTTCTATAAATGGACTCAGTGGATTTTCAAACAGCTATATGAAGATGGTTTAGCTAGATATGTAGATATTCCTGTTAACTGGTGTGAAGAATTAGGTACAGTACTTGCGAACGATGAAATCATCGATGGTAAGAGTGAACGTGGTGGATTCCCTGTTATTCGTAAGAATATGAAACAGTGGGTTATTGATATCCCTAAATATGCTGAAAGATTACTTGCAGGATTAGAAGAAGTGGATTGGCCAGAATCTACTAAAGAAATTCAGAGAAACTGGATTGGTAAATCAATCGGTGCTCATGTTGATTTTAAGGTAGATGGTTATGATGATAAATTCACAGTATTCACAACACGTTGTGATACATTATTTGGAGCTACTTATTGTGTATTAGCACCAGAACATGAATTAGTAGAAAAGATTACGACTCCTGATAAGAAGGATGAAGTAAAAGCTTACTTAGATGTATGTGCAACTAAGTCAGAACTTGAAAGAACTGAATTAAATAAAGAAAAGACTGGTGTTTTCATTGGTGCTTATGCAATCAATCCAGTAAATGGTAAGAAGATTCCAATCTGGATTTCTGACTATGTATTAGCTGGTTATGGAACAGGTGCTATCATGGCTGTTCCTGCACATGATGATCGTGACTATGCTTTCGCAAAGAAGTTTGGTATCGATATTATTCCAGTATTAGAAGGTGGAGATGTTACTAAGGAAGCATGGACACAGGATGGTGTACATATCAACTCTGACTTCTTAAATGGTTTAGATAAACAGGAAGCAATCGATAAGATGTTAGACTGGTTAGAAGAACATCATTGTGGTTCTAAGCATGTTAACTATCGTTTAAGAGAATGGATCTTTGCAAGACAGAGATATTGGGGTGAACCAATTCCAATCATTAACTTTGATGATGGAACATCTGTTGCTTTAAGTGATGATCAGTTACCACTTATCTTACCTGAACTTGAAGATTATAGTCCATCAAAGACTGGTTCTTCTCCATTAGATAAGGCTGTTGACTGGGTTAATGTAGAAGTAGATGGTAAGAAGGGTAAGAGAGAAACAAGTACAATGCCTGGTTCTGCAGGTTCTTCTTGGTACTTCTTAAGATATATTGATCCACATAACGATAAGGCTATTGCAGATCCAGAATTATTAAAGCATTGGATGCCAGTTGATTTATATGTTGGTGGACCTGAACATGCAGTAGGACACTTATTATATTCACGTATGTGGAATAACTATTTGTATGACAAGGGTATCGTACCAGTTAAAGAGCCATTCAAGAAGCTATACCATCAGGGTATGATTCTTGGTCCAAATGGTGTGAAGATGTCTAAATCAAAGGGTAACGTTATTAATCCAGATGATATTGTAGAAGCATATGGTGCAGATACATTACGTTTATATGAAATGTTTATGGGTCCTCTTGAAGCATCTAAACCTTGGAGTGAAACAGGTGTAGAAGGTTCAAAGAAATGGCTAGAACGTGTTTATAGATTATTTGTTGAATCTGATAAGTTAACTGATACAAATGATGGTTCATTAGACTTCGTATATCACTCAACAGTTAAGAAGGTGACTGAAGACTATGAAAACCTTGGCTTTAATACAGCTATCTCACAGATGATGATCTTCATTAATGAAGCATATAAGGCTAAAGCAGTTTATAAGCCATATGCAGAAGGTATCGTTAAGATGCTTTCATGTATTGCACCTCATATCTGTGAAGAAATGTGGGAAAAACTTGGTCATGAAGGAACAATTGCTTATGAAGCATGGCCAACATATGAAGAAGACAAGCTTGTTGTATCTACAATTGAAATTGCAGTACAGGTAAATGGTAAAGTACGTGGACGTTTATCTATTAATAAGGATCAGGAAGCTGAATCTGTTAAACAGCAGGCATTAGAACTTGAAAATGTTAAGGCACATACTGATGGTAAAGAAGTTAAGAAGATCATTTATGTTCCTAACAAGATTGTAAATATTGTAATGAAATAATTTGAGAAGAAATTCTCACAACAGAATAAAGTGCTTGGGAATGTTGAAAAATTCGCTTGAAATCAAGGGTTACAGACATTTTTCTTCAAGGGAAAGGTATCATAGAATACTGTAAAATATCGTAACAGATTTTTAAAATGGAGTAAATTTGGAGTAAAGATTGAAAGAAAATGGAGTAAATATTTCAAAGATGTAATGAGAAATGGCGTAGGTAGTGGGAACATTATCTGCGTCATTTCTCATTTGTAAAAGCAGGGGCGGTTTTATTGAATTTGTGATAAAATAGAAAAAACATCTTGACTCTCTAGTAGCGTAACGGTTTACGATGAAAGGGAAAGGAGGACTTATGAAAACAGTTAAAGAAGTATCAGAATTGACTGGAATTAGCATAAGAACATTACGATATTATGATGAAATTGATTTGTTAAAACCTGCTAAAGTAACAGAAGCAGGATACCGTTTATATGATGAAAGCTCATTGAAAAAATTACGTCAGATTATGTTTTTTCGAGAACTGGAAGTTCCATTGTCAGAAATAAAAGCAATTATGAAGGATTCTGAAAGTGATAATCGTAAGATTCTTGAAACACAGAAAATGATGCTAGAAATGAAACGGAATCGTTTGAATGGTATTATCGAATTGATTTCTGATGTGTTGAAAGGAGAGGACAAGATGAGTTTTGAAACATTTAATGAAGATGATATTCAAAAAATAATACAACATTCTTTAAAAATTATGAGTAAAGAAGACAAGAAAATAATTATCGAGCATTATGGAGATATTGAGAAGTTTAAAGAATCTGTTGAGGAAGGCTTTAAAGATGAAAAGGCATGTGAGCATTTAATTAAGATATATGAAGTAAAGAAAAAGCAGTAGAAGCAAGTCTGAAGTCAACAGGAACTAGAGAAGAAGTTTCAGAGCAAAAAAATGAGATGGACTTGATTTATAAACAGTTTGCTTGTGCAATGGAAAGTTCAGATGAAGATATGTCAATGAAAGCAGTAAAAAGATTGGGGAAAAGTTGTAAAAATCTTTTTAAAATGGATAATGCAAGAGTATTATTATTAGAAATGGCTAAAGATTATTTGAATCATTCTCAGTTGGAAGAAGCCACAGATAAACAGTACGGAAAAGGGGTTACAAAATACATTGGATCAGCGATATATCGGTATTATGGTGTAGAAAACTTGGAATAAACAGATGTTACCAAAATGGAAACAAAGGAAATACATACTGGTACTTTTATTTTGGGTTCTATCGTTATATGATGTGAATGAAAGAGAGGTATGGAGTATGGCATTAAATGATAACATCAAAAAATTCAGAGAAGAAAAAAATCTCACTCAACAACAACTTGCAGATAAGTTATATGTTTCAAGGCAGACAGTTTGTCGTTGGGAAAATGGTTCAAGATGTCCGGACTTGATTACGGCAAAAAAACTGGCATTAGAACTAGATGTAAGTATGGACGAACTTATATCAGATGAAGATGTAAATGATATTCAAGTAAATTATGTAATAGGGAAATCTGAAAGGATACAAAATCGGATGCGTCTACAAGAATTCCGCAAAAAATTGTTGAATTTTATGGAGATTTTGGGAACCATATTTATGGCAATTATTCTGCTTTTTCGTGTTCAATTAGAGAGGGATATACCACTATGGTTTACCGTTAGTTTCTTTTGTATAGTAATTCCATTGATTACAGTCAATTTACTGATTTCTAAAAAGTTGAGAGAAATGTAGTGAGGTCAGGAAACAAGGCGAAGCCGATATGTAGTAGGGCAGTCTTTGATGGAACGGATACAGTCAACAGCACCATGATACAGCAGAGGACTTGAAAGGTCAGAAACCTTGCAAGTCCTCTTGTCTGTTACTGGGCGTTATGTTTTAAGTAAAGTGCTTCTTTCGTCAGTTCTTTCTCAAATGCCTTGATGTGACCGTCGTGTATTCCGTTGTCGATATAAAAGCAGTCGTCAGCCTGTGAGTAGGAAAGCATGGTAACTTTCGGTTCATAACTCTTTGTATCAATTCCATAATAGTAAATCGTGGCGGTTGTTAATACCATGTGGATACTTTCAAAATCTCTTGTAAAAATGGTATGCCTGTCAGAATAGAAGAAATCAGACGGACATTCATAAAATTGGGAACTATCCTCTTTCAAAAATAAAGGTAATATGTGCATTGCATTTCCAGCACGATTGACAAGGACATAAAAGCGTGGAATGAGGGCGGCATATTGGGTCATCATGGCAATGTAGATATCGTCTAAATTATCAAGGAGGTACTCGGAGCAGGAGTTGTTATAAAAGACATATTGCAGGGCATTGTCATTTTGGCTTGTATGTTCCATAGGCACATTTTGTCCGTAAAGCCACCGCAAGTCTACATCTAAGGAGTCGGCAATCAGTTCCATTTTATCGGCTTTCGGGTTGTACTGTCCTGAAAGATAGGAACTGAACGCTCCTTTGCTGATACCAGTATCTTTGACTATATCTACCTGTTTTTTATTTTTTGCTTTCATGGCAAATTTAATCCGTTCTGCGATTGTATTCATCTGAAAAACCTCTCTTTCCATATCTCGTTATAACTTCTCATATCTTATCATCTAAGGACACTATACCACAAGTTCAGAAAAAAGGAAACAAAAAGTTTATAAAAAACTAAACTTTCTATTGCAAAACAAATGTGTCTATGCTAATATACAATTAAGTTCAGAAATAACTGAACAATAAACGACGTCGTAATAGGAAAATAAAAATATGAGAAACTGACCTATCGGTTCAACGGGGAGAAAGGAACGTGTATGCAGATTACATTGACAAAAGAACAGGTAAAAGAAGCCTTTGGAGAACTTCGTTTTATGGGTGCGGATAACTGTTACCGCTATGATAAAGACAGTAAGAAGAAAACAGAGGAAGTGGAAGCCTTAAAACTTCATCTTGGAAGCATGAAACTTGGGAACAGCGTGGATATTCGCTTGGAAGCAACGGAACTTCCGAAGATTGAGCCTTATGCTGTGGTGGAACTGGAAGAACCAGTATATGCCCCTTATGTGCAGAGAGGAAACTTCCCTGTATTAGTGGAGAAGATTACCTGTAAGGGTATCCGCCCAGTTCCAAACAAAAATATGTAGGCAGTCAAAGTTCCTGTCCTCGTTCTGACGTACCAAACGTCAGGTTGAGGGCAGGGCAATGGCAACGCCGTTGCAGATTGGAGGTTTGATAAATTTGGAAGAAAGAAGCGGAAGTTTTCTTCCAGAACTCCCCTACACTAACAGGGGAGTAATACGGCAGAAAGAAGAATTAAGTGCCTTGATAGACTGGTGTCAGATAACCATTAAGGAAGTTCCGTTAGAAGCAGTTATAGAAGATGTGCTGAGAATACCTTTGGAACTTATGACGGTAACAGGCTATGAAAAAGGGATTGCAGGGCATGAGGTTGTGGCAATCTTCGATAATATCAAGGTGCTAAAGCCGACAGGAAATGCACAGTATCAAGGCTTTCAGATTTTAATGAGTGGGAAAGGCTGTCGCAACTATGAGAATTTTTTACAACTCAATGAGGAAACATGGTTTGATTTCTTGAACAGAGTTTGCCAGTATCATATCAATATTCCTCGGATTGATTTGGCGATAGACGACAGAAAACCGTATTTGAGTATTCCCGATTTGATTGTACGGACAAAAGAGGGATTGCTTTCCACAAAACTAAGGGAGATAGATTTTCACGACTCGGGAGAACTGAAAGAAGAAGTGTTTCAGAGTAAAGGTGGTAGTCTTTATCTCGGCAGTTCAGCCAGTAATTTGAGATTGGTATTTTATGAAAAGGGATATGAACAGAATAAAAAGTATGGAACAGAATTAGACGAAAATTGGAATAGATATGAGTTGAGATTTCGGCAGGAAATGGCAGTTAGCGTAGTACAGGAATTATTGAGATATAGAGATGTGGCAGGACTGGCAATGGAAGTATTGAACAGTAAAATACGATTTTTAGAAAAGCCAACAGACTGTATGACAACAAGAAAAAGGCTTTATCCCACTTATCGAGCATGGGCGGAATTGATGAAAGACATAGGCAAGGTCAAACTTACTATGCAACCACAGAAGAAAAGTCTGCAAAAGGTATGGGAGTGGTTAGAAAAATATGTTGCCCCGTCTTTGAAATTGTTTGCAGAAGTTGGGAAGATAGAGCAGAGAGATTATATTGCTAATCTTATAGCAAATGGAGAAATGAATATCACACAAAAGCAGTTGTATGTTGATTATATAAAAGCAAGAAAATTAGACGAAAGGGGGTAATCGTATCGAAAAAGCATTACTAAATATAAATGAATTTTGTGAGTATATGGGGATTGGGAAAACAAAGGCAAGAGAACTGTTGAACAATCCGAAAAATAGATTTACAGTACGCATTGGTAATCGGTTGTATGCAAATAAGAAATTACTTGATGAATGGCTGGAATATCAATGCAAAAGGACTTGAAAAGAAAATGGGGTGTGGATATAATGAAAATTGAAATATTTACTTTACCATATTTCTTTCAGTAGAAGAAAGGAAAGTTGGTATGGGTAAAGATTTAAAGGGCAAAGAACTCGGTAAGGGAATTTCACAGAGAGCAGACGGACGCTATATTGCAAGATTTACAAGCAAAACAGGGAAACGAAAAACGCTTTATGATTTTAAACTGAATGAATTAAAACGGAAGTTGCGAGAAGCGGTTTATGAAGATGAACATGGTTTGAATGGCAATGGCGAAAGTATCACTTTAAATGCGTGGTATGTAACGTGGACGGAGTTGTATAAGAAGAAAACAGTCAAAATGACTACGATATATAAAAACCACAGTTACTACAATTCAAGAGTGAAAAACTCTATCGGAAAGATGTATTTGCAGGACATTAAAACATATCACGTTCAGAAATTTTTGAATGATTTGATAGACAGCGGTCTTGCACACGGAACGGTATCGAACATTAGATTTATGTTAAGCGATATGTTTGATAAGGCAGTATTGAGTGAATACATTAGAAAAAATCCCTGTATCGGTGTGGAAATGCCAAAAGAAGTGAAAAAGGAAAGGCGTGTATTAACAAGAGAGGAACAGGAGAAATTTTTTACATTTGCTTCTTCCTATATACACATCAATGTTCTGAAATTTGCTGTGACAACAGGCTGTCGGATTGGAGAAGTGCTTGGACTGAAATGGGAAGATTGTGATTTTGGAAAAAGAGAAATTACAATCAATAAGACAATTCATTACTCAAAGGCTTCCAGTCCCGTTGAGGGTTCAAAGTTTTTCTATACGACTGCAAAAACCATATCAAGTAATCGTGTCATTCCTATGACAGATGAAGTGTATGAGATTTTGCAAAATCAGAAGATAAAGCAGACAGAACAGAAGATGTGGAAACGCTCGATATGGAAACAGCATAAAGAATTTCAAAACTTGGTATTTACCTGTTCGGACGGTTCGCCAGTTTATTATTACAATGTCAATAGTGCAATCAAAGACTATGTAGCGAAAATCAATGTGATAGAGATTGAACTGGCAAAGGAAGAAAAGAGAGAGCCAAAGATACTTGAATTGTTTACCTGTCACACTTTGCGACATACATACGCTACAAGGTGTTATGAAAATGGAGTAGACCAACAGGTAGTGCAGAAACTCTTAGGTCATTCCACATTGGCAATGACAACCGATTTATACACGCACGTTTCAGAAGAAAAGAAAAAAGAAGAAGTAGCTGAACTGAAAATATTGGCTTAAAATTGGAGTAAAAATGGAGTAAATCAGAAGATAGATAGCGAAAAACAGAGTAAAAGCAACATTTTCGAGTAGATATAAATATTGTAGTGAAATAATTCGTTAAGGCATCTCTCACTTAGGAGATGTCTTTTTTGTTGGATAAATGAATGATTTTTTATGATAGCGAAAGAGGATATGTTATAATAATAGCAAGGAGGCGATATAGTATGGAAATGAAACATCATTTAAGAAAGATGACATTTGAAGGTAAAAGTTATAATGTTTTAACGGATGAAGAATTAGAAGACTTAATTGTTTCTGAGATTTATGATAGAAAATATAAAGAGGGAAATGTAGAACTAGTAGATTTTGATCAATTTGTGAAAGATCGAGAAGAAAAATATGGCTTATAAAGTTTTTCTTGATAAAGAAGTTATCTATAAATTAGATCAAATTGATAAGTATTGCATAAATCATTATAATAACTATTCTTTTGGGAAGAAGCTGTTTAATCAGATTGAAAGAGTACGAAGTACTATTCAATATAATCCTAGGTTATATCCTGAAATAAGACCTTATCATCATAAAATAGTATTAAGTGGGTTAGGATATAAGCTTTATTATATTGTTGATGATTATAACAGTGTGATTGTTATCTATAGATTAATGAAATTTTATGAAAGGTATTAGAAAGATGGTATTGATGAATATCATCTTTTTGGTGTGCCGGGCATGGCACTAATTCAGTCGGAGATAAACCGACCACAGGT
>ENA-OPVT01000352-OPVT01000352.1-human-gut-metagenome-genome-assembly--contig:-NODE-352-length-36158-cov-2.042517_pt1 | contig 36158 bp, 29 predicted proteins | sample MGYA00241499_ERZ501990 | MGnify/ENA primary metagenome ERZ501990 (study PRJEB25962, sample SAMEA2042104) | human gut metagenome | biome: human gut; feature: human-associated habitat; material: faeces...
AATAATATCTTTATTAGCAACTAAATTTATTTCTTTTTCAGAAATAGCTTTTTCTTTAATAGAAATATTTTGTCCAGTTAGATCTATATTTTTTTTAGCTTGAATATCTTTTAATACTAAATCTCCATCTGCATTAATTGTTAAATCTCCTGTATCAGCTAGAAGTGTGGCTTCACTATTTACTCCAACACCTTTTTCACTACTATGAATATATATTCTACCTGCATAAAGAGATCCTAAAGCTTTTCCATCTAAAGCAATTTTTGGTTTTTCCTCACCATTATCTGATTTTGCTGTTACTTTTTCTGTAGTATAATCATACTCATTTCTTCCTAGAATAACATTTACTTCTTCGCCACCATAAATTGCTCCTTCAAGTTCGGCTGTTCTCGATATAAGGTCCACTTTTCTAATATTTCTAGTATCTAATCCTAGATTACCTATAACTATAGTTCCATCTTCAATATCAAAACCTTTTAACTCTTTAAATTTATCTAAAACAACTTTTCCAGTAGTAAGGATAGCTTGTGGAGTATTTATAAATCCTGCTCCATTTATAAAAATACCATTAGGGTTAGATAAAATAAAATTGGCTTGTTTCCCTGCTATCTCTGTAAATCCTTCTAATTTAGATCTATTTGTTCCTGTAACTTCAGCTAGAATTTTATCTGCTTCTTTTTTATTAACTAGATTAGGATTTCCATAAATAAGTCCTCCTAATTGAGTATTTTCAAATTTCTTATTACTATTATTTAAAATAACTCCATCTTTTCCTACATTGTACTCTTTAAAAAAGTTATGTGATGTACCTTTTTCATTAGGTGCATTGATATTAACCATTTGTTTTCCATTTGCTGTTTTATCTAAATGTAGTTGTTGATTTTTATTTTGGTCCACAACAATAGAAGCAGCTATTATTGGTTGAGTAAATATACTAAAGAAAATATAAATATAAATAAAAAACTTTCTTAAAAACTTATTTTTCATAAATTATCCCCCCTAAACTAAAATAGGTATGATAAAGTAATATATATCTCTTGCTTGTTTTTATCTATATATCTTGGAGCTGTAAGAGGTTTAGAATAAGTTATACTAGCTGTAAAATATTTAAAGTAAACCCTAACTCCAATAGAAGCTCCACTAAGTTCAGTACCATATTTTTCATAATATTCATCTTTTGTAACATCTTTAACTCTTCCTATATCATAGGCTATAAAAGGTTCTAAAAAGTTATAATTGTATGCTAATTCATTTCTAATATAGATTCCTTTATCTCCCATAATAGAATTTTCTTTGAATCCTCTTACAGTAGTATCATCACCTATACTCATTTTTTCAGAGGAATAAAGAATATCATCTGAATATTGTCCACTAAAACTAAATCTATATGAAAAATTTTGGTTATTTATTTTAAAAGGTTTATACCAATTAATATCCATAGTATATTTTTGAAATTGAGCTTTAGGACTTGTTGAGTCTTTATATTCCCAATCATCTCTTTCTGCTCCAAATCTTTTTAAACCTTCATAATATGCAATTTCTCCAAAAAACATTCCATTAAAAAGTCTTCTTTGATGTCCTATATCTAACTTTAAAACAGAAAGCTTTCTTGAACTTAATATAAGCTTTTCATCATCAATATAGTTTTTTGTTTCTTTATTAGTTAAAGTTAAACCTAGTGTTGTTTTCCCTACCTCATTTCTATGTATAATTCTTCTTAAAGAATAGTTCATATTTTTTGAAATATCTGTTGATTTATAACTTTGTCCTAATCCTGTTATAGTATTTTTATATTCTGATTGATCTTTAATGATAGAAAACTCCCAATATTTAAAAGGTATTCTATAATAGAAAGAGAAGTTTTCATTATCATTATACTTTTTATTCCGTCCTAATTTTCTTTGATAACTTCCTGTAAAAGAGTCATTTATCCCTAAAAAATCTTCTATTGTTAGAGCTAACTTTATTCTTTCTTCTCCAGTGCTTTTTTGCCCTAAGTTATTGTAATTTACAGCAGCAGAAATTTTTTTACTTGTTTCATTTTTAATATCAATAATACTTCCTCCAAGATTTTCTCCAGCAAGTATATCTAACTTTGCATTATTAGCTGAAATAGAATTAAGATTATCTATTCCTTGGTCTAAATCTTTTATATTTAAAACTTCTTTTTCTTTTGTTGGAAAAGAAGCAAAAATTTTGGAATTATTACTTTCTCCATTCATTACTATATTTTCAATATATCCTTCAATTACAATACATTGAATCTTTCCTGCTTTAAAGTTAGAGTTTTCTATATCAATTTTTACTCTAGTAGTTATATATCCTTTTTCTAAGTATAGATTTTCAAGCTCTTTTACAAAATTTATAACATTTTTTCCCCCTCTTTTACCTACATATTTTTTCTTTAAATTCTCTATTTTATTTTTTGATAATATTGTATTTCCTTTAACTTCTATTATCTTTATTTCACTTCCTACTTCTGAAGTAATATTATCAAGTTCATTAGTAGGATATTTATTATTAAAACTATCTTCTTTTTCAATTTTTTTAAATTCTTCTTCCTTTCTACGTCTTTCCTCTCTATTTATTTCTTGCTGTGAAGCAAAAAGAAAATTAGTAAAAATAACTAAAAAACATATTATTTTAAGTTTCATTTTGAACTCCTTTCTCATTAAAAAAGAATAAAATTATAAAAATATCTAAAATAGGAAAATTTAAGAATGAAATAAAGATAAGTATAGATTAAAATAGGTAAAGTAATTTTTTCCTATTTAAAATAAGACTTTAAGGTATATACGTTGTCTATAATTGTAATACAGTTATACTATAAAAAAACAAAAAGTCAACAGCTTTATAAAAAAATATTTTTATTTTTTTTACAAAAAATACATAAATTTTAAAAATAAAAAAATAGCTTTATTTGAATTTCTTCAATATAAAGCTATTTCAAGTATTTATTAAAGATAAGAAATTTAATTTATCTCTAGTTCTAATATCTTTTTATTTAATTTTTTCCCAATTAATCTTTTATATTTTTCATCTAAATCTATAAATAAAGCAAATCCATAAAATGGTTTAAGTCCAGAGAAAGTTTTTAATAATCCAGTTCCCCATAATATTATTCATGAGCTATAATCAGTATAGATTTTTTATTTTACATCTTATTTATAATCTCTTTTTTATATTTATAATAAGTTCCTCTCGACAATTTTAAAAGTGAAATTACTTCAGAATCCTTTAAATTTCCATTAAAATGTCGAGATAGTTTTTCTATTTGAACTTTCATTTCCTTCGATTTTTTAGTTTCAAAAGTTGTACCTTTTTTCATTCCTAAAACAACCCCTTGCTTTTTTCTTTCCCTTAAAGCTTCCTTGGTTCTCTCTCTTAGATCTTGAACTTCCTTTTCAGATTGATTAAAAGCTATTATAATCTGCTTTTCAGCAAGTTTTATAAGATATTCTCTAATTCCTTTTATTATAGTGTCATTCAAATCTTTATCTTCAACACTAAGATTTTCATTTAATTTTAGTTGCTCCTTATAAAGTTCTGTATTAATATATTGTTCTTTTAAAAATATTAGCTCTATTCCTTTTTCAAAGAAATTAAAGTATTCTTCAATCCCTTCCATAGCATTTCTTGACATTCTTGAAACTGAGTCAAAAATAATAACATCTCTTTTTTCACTATCTTTTTAAGCTTATTCCATTCAGGTCTATTACTTGTTACTCCTGTAAAAATTTCTTGATAGATCTTTGCTTCAGGATATATTTTTAAAATATTAGCTATCTGTCTTGTTATAACTTGTTTTTTGGTAGAGATTCTCACATATCCATAAATCATTATTTTTCCTCCATAAAATTCTTAAAAAAACGACCGTTAGATCTGATACTGAATTATACCATAAAAAAGAGTAAAATAATTATTAAATCAAATCAATTTCAATACTTTTTTATTATAAGTCAAATTAAGTACTTTTATTAATTATCTATATAAAAAATTTAGAAATAAAAAAAATCCACTAGTCAGAGCTAGTGGATACCTACGGCATACTGCCTTATTTTATTACCTCACATTCTAGGTAATAAAACTGTCGAATTCTCATCTGTTCGACATAACTATTAATATAAATATATAATATTATAAATTATCAATATTTTCAAGTGGTTTTTAATAATTTATTTCCATATCTTCACACATTTTTTTAGCCTGTTCTAAAACTAAATCTGTTGCATCTTCTGTATCTTCTGGTGGATAGTCATGTTTTTTTAATAATCTTCTAATAGATCTTCTCATTTGAGCTTGAACACTTTCTTTATCATACCAATCTATTGTAATATTTTTTCTTATTGTATCTGCTAAATCTTTTACAATTTCTACTAATTTTTGATCACTCATTCCCTCAGCTTTAAAGATATTTTCATCTTTAGTAATTGCATCATAGAAAGCTAATTCATCTTCTGTTAATCCTAGATCTGCACCTTTTTGCTCAGCTTCCTTATATTCTTTTGCCATTTTCATTAATTCTTCCATTATTTCAAAATTTGTAAGAGCTTTATTTTTATAAGCATTCATAGCTTTTTTTAATCTCTCTGAAAATTTTTCTGAAAGAGTTATATTTTTTCTACTTGAATAGTGGATTTTTCCCTCAATTAATTTTCTTAACATCTCTACAGCTAAATTTTTATATTTAATTTTTTTTACTTCTTCTAAAAAGCTTTCTGATAAAATAGAGATATCAGGAGCATTCATTCCTAAAACAGAATAGACATCTATTACTTCTTCTGAAAGAATAGTTTTAGACATTAACTTTGCAATTCTTTTATTAATTTCTTTTTCACTAAGAGGAGGTTTACCACCTCTATTTTCTGTTTCAAGTTTTAAAATACTAGCTTTAACAGCTTTAAAATAGCTTATCTCCTCATTTAACTTAGCTCCCTCTTTTGTAGTAATACACATAGAATGAGCTTTAGATAGAGCTAAAACATTATCAATAAAAGATTTTTTTCTACCTTCCTGTTCACTATCTAATCCAAGAATAAAATCCATTCCTTCTATAATTATTCTAGCTTTCTCCAATGCACTTTGGCTGTTATATTTAGAATAATCAAACCCATGGAAGAATTCTTTTACTATCTCGTAATATTCAAGCATCATAGCAACAGCTTTTTCAGTATCTATACCAGTAACATTTCTATCACTTTGGCTATATTGTTTAAGAGCTTTCTTTAGATCTTCCCCTATTCCTATATAGTCAACAATAAGTCCTCCACTTTTATCTTTATATACTCTATTTACCCTTGCTATAGCTTGCATTAAGTTATGCCCTGCCATAGGTTTATCAATATACATAGTGTGCATACAAGGCACGTCAAAGCCTGTAAGCCACATATCCCTTACAATAGCTATTTCTAATTCGTCGTTATCATCTTTCATTCTATTAGCTAGTTCTTCTCTTTCTTGCTTAGTAGTGAAATGTTGCTTAAACTCCATAGGATCTTTTGCAATTTCACTGGTCATTATTACTTTTATTTTTCCTTTTTTCTTGTCCTCATCATGCCATTCAGGTCTTAGTTTTACAATTTCATTATATAGAGCAACACAAATTTTTCTAGACATACAAACTATCATACATTTTCCAAAAGCATTATTTCTTCTAGTTTCCCAATGCTCAACAAAATCTTTAGCTAAAGTTTTTATTCTATTTTCAGCTCCAATAACAGCCTCTATTTTAGTAATATCTTTCTTTTTCTTTTCTATCATATATTCATCTTGATTAGCCATAATCTCTTTAAATTCATCATCAATTTTAGATATAAGTTCTGAATTTAAGTCAAGTTTTATAAATCTATTTTCATAGTAGATCTTTACAGTTGAACCATCTTCCACAGCTCTAGTCATATCATAAATATCAATATAATTTCCAAAAACTGCTGTTGTTGATTTATCCTCAAAATCAATAGGAGTACCTGTAAAACCAATATAATTAGCATTTGGCAGAGCATCTCTTATATGTTTTGCATAACCATATTTACTATTTCCTTCTAAGTCCATTTTAGCATCAAGTCCATATTGAGATCTATGAGCTTCATCAGCTATTATATAAATGTCACTTCTAGTAGATATAGGGATAATCACTTCATCTGGTCTTGGTGAGAATTTTTGAATTGTTGAAAAAATAATGCCTCCACTACTTACATTTAGCATATCTCTTAATTCATCCTTACTATTTGCTTGTTTTGGTGTTTCAATCAAATAACTTTGAGCTTTTGAGAAAGTTCCAAATAATTGATTATCTAAGTCGTTTCTATCTGTAATAACTATGATAGTAGGATTGTTAAATTTTTTCATAAGTTGCCCAGTATAAAAAGTCATAGTAAGGGATTTTCCACTTCCTTGAGTATGCCAAATAACTCCTATTTTTCCATCATTACTGTGAGCTTCCTTAGTTTTCTCCAAAGCTTTTTTTACAGCAAAAAACTGATGGTATTGAGCTAAAATTTTTATTTTCTCCTCTTTCCCATCTAAAAATAATATAAAATCTTTTATTATCTCTAAGATTCTTTTCTTTGAAAGCATACCTCTAGTTAAAACTTCCATCATCATTTCATTGGGAGAAGCTATATTTACTCCATCAATACTTCTAAAGCTCATATATCTTTCTTCATTGGATGAAATAGTACCTGCTTTTGCATTAACTCCATCACTTATAACACAGAAAGCATTGTATTTAAAAAGAGCTGGAATCTCAAATTTATATCTTTCAATTTGAGTATAGGCTTCTTTTATTCCTACTGAATCATCACTTAATGATTTTAATTCTATTACAACTAAAGGAATTCCATTTATATATAGTAAAATATCTGGACGTCTTTGTGTATTTCCAACAATAGTAAATTGATTTATAGCTAAAAACTCATTATTATCTATATTTTCAAAATCTACAAGATAGATTTTTCCACCACTTCTTTTGTTTTTATCTTTATCAATATACTCTCCTATGTCTACTCCCTCAGTAAGCATTTTATGAAACTCTTCATTTGTTTTTATTAAATTTGGAGTAGAAAGATGAAGAACTTTTCTTATAGCTTCCTCTTTAGCAGAATTTGGCATATCTTTATTTAAAGAATAGATTGCATTTCTAAGATTTTCTTCTAAAATAATTTCGTGATAATCTTCTCTCTCCATGTGTCTGCCATTTATATGTTCCCATTCTAATTCTTGGAGTATTTCAAGATAGGCTTCTTCTAATTGATCTTCTGTAAAATTCATAATTCTTCCCCCTAAAAGTTATTCACAATAAGTTAAAATAAGTCTAGTTTTAAGATCATCTATTATCTCTCTATCTAATCTTGTTAATTCAATATTTAATATTTCAGAGATATAAAAGGACAATTCCCAAGTCTCCATATTTCCTTCTTTTCTACAATATTCAGGATAGGTAATTTCAAAAAAAATATTTTCTAATTCTTTTTTTAGTTCATAGTTAGAAAAATTTTTATATTTGCTATAATCACATCCAGTATCAAATGCAGATAAATTTTTAACAAAAGAAGGAGCACCTAATAGAGTTAAAATTCCAGTTCTAATTATAGAACCTTTCATCTCTTTTTCTTTACTTTCTAAAATTTTGTATAATTCCATATATTTTCTTTTATATATTTCTATATCGAGATTATCTTCATTTATTTCATTATTAGCAAAAAAGTCTTTGATTAAAAATGTTTCTGTTGAGTTGGCAAACCTTATTTCATCTTCAAATTCTACAATTACATATTTTTCCTCATAGAGTTCATTTAAAAAATCATCTTTATATTTTAATTGATATACTGGTGAATATAGTCATTCACCAAGATAAATATATTTATCATAACCTTCTTCTTCTAGAAGATCATTTAATTTTCTTTTTACAGACATTTTACCACCTTATTTAAAATAAAATTATATATTTAGGAGCAAATACAATAATTTATTTTATAATTCTATATTTTCTACATCAATTTCTCCATTCATTAACTTTGGTAACAAATAATTTTTTAAGTTTATTAGTTTTTCATTTTGTTTTCCATTAGAAAAAATAATATTAGATATTTTTTGACAAAAATCATCAAACTTAAATAATAAATCTTCTGTTGGAATATAAATTGGTTCAGATGTGATAAAGCCACTTAGGTCTAAGTTTTTTATTCCAGTAGTTCCATTTTCATAAGAGAAAAATATTCCTTTGTCGTAAAGATATTGCCAGTAATAAAAAATAAACATACTAAAATTATTTTTGGGTCTCATTGCTCTACAAAAATTGGTACATATTAAATTTTTAGAACAACATTCTAATGAATATTTAGAAATATGAGCAATTCTCCCTGTTGATTGAATTGGACTTCCACCAGATATTTCAATGACTAAATCATTTGTAAGTAATTTTTTAGTATCATAATTTTTCTCTAAAATATATCTTATAGGTAAATTTTTTTTATCTCCTTTCTTTAGACTTGGAATATCTGCCCCACGAATACAGAAAACTTTTTTTATATAATTTCCATTAGGTTGTTCTTTGCCCCAATCACCACCTAATGTATTCTTTATAATATCTGAAAAAGTTCCTTGTTTCCAAGAATATTTTTGAGGATTATCAATGAACCAAGATTTAAAAATTAGTTGAGCTTGTTCTTCTAAATTATTGTTTATCTTATTATTTAACTCTATTTTAGCGTCTATATCTGATAAAATTTTTGCTATTTTTTTTTGATATTTTTTACTTTTAGGAATATAGACTTCAAAATCTCTTAAAGCTGTAGCAGAAATTTCTTTAAAAGTAGATCCACCAGCGATATTAATGATTTGAGGAGTTATAAATTTTAATAAATAATAAATAAATTCATTTGAATTTTCTTCATTCACAATAATGTTTTTAAATCCTTGATTAGTACATAAATTAGTATCAGAAATTCCAACATAACCTATAGGAGCTCTAGAAGTAAAAAGCACAGTTCCTTTAGGTAAAAGTTTTGCACTTGAATTTTTTACCCCTTCTTTTGTTATATTTCTTTCTCCTTTATTCCAATATTTGTAATTTTTATTAGAAAAGTCCTTTGGAGTAAGCCAACTAATATTTCCATTCCAATATTCTTTAACTGATGTTTTTGGAGTCCCTCCTGAAACAATTTCTCCGATATCTCCTAATTTAACTTTTTTCCATTCATTTTTATTTTCCATATTTTCTCCATAATTATTTAATTTTAACTTATATATTTTTTATGTGCTAATTTAACATTACTTTGTTTTACCATAGCATATTGTAAAGTTGTATCTATTCGTTGATGTCCAAGAAGCCTTTGAAGTTGTTCAATAGGCATTCCTTTATCAATAGCAATAGTTGCTAAAGTTCTTCTAAATTTATGAGGATGAACTCTTGGAATATTAAGTTCTCTTCCCAATTTTCTTAATCTTGTTTCTATACCTCCTATTGTAATTCTATTATGTGGTTTTTTTAGAGAAACAAAAAGAGCATTATTTTTATCATTTCTACTTTCTAAATAATTTTTTAAATGTATTTTAGTTCTTGCATCAAAATATACAATCCTTTCTTTATTTCCCTTTCCAAAAACTATACACTCTCTTTCATTAAAATTAATATCTTCTATATTAAGAAGAACTAATTCTCCTATTCTCATTCCTGTTGAAGTAAGCATATCAATTAATGCTAAATCTCTTAAACTTTTGCAATTATCTCTCATAATTTCTAAAGATTCGTCAGTATAAGTTTCTTTTACAACTGTTGCTGATTTTATTTTATGTATTCTTCTTACAGGACTTTTTAAAATATAATCTTCATCTTCAAGCCAAGAAAAAAAACTTGAAAAAATTCTTCTCATATTATCAATAGTCATTCGACTTAGATTTTTCTTTTCTTGATAATTGGTTAAATATATTCTTAAATCATCTGTTACAATCTCTTTTATTGGTTTGTTGATTTCTATAACCATTTTTTCTATAGCTGTTCTATAATAGCCTAATGATTTTTCAGAACACCCCTCAACACGTTTAGCAGAAATAAAAAGCTCTATTAGTTGGGTATTAGATTCTATTTGTAATTTTTCATCTTTATTTTTAGAAAACTCTATTTTTTCTAACTCAAAAGAAAGTATTTTCTTTAATTTTTCTAACTGATTATTGCTTAAAAAAGGTAACATCTCTTGAATAACATTGTGAATAACTCTTTCTTTTATATTCATATTCCCTCCGTTAATTTCAAGAAAGATACCCAACGGCATTTCTTGAGATCTTATACTCTTTGCCGTTGTAAAGAGTTTATATACTAAACTTTCTAAAATTTTTATTAATTTAAAGCTTTTTAAATAAAGAAATCAGTAAAACAATAATTTAGAAGAACAAGCTCAGTTAATTTTTAAAAATTATTTTATTACATTCAATCATTTTTTAGGACTAAAACCATCTAATTGGAGGAATTTAACATTAGAAAAAATAGCTACTTTAATAGCTGGTGGAGATAAACCTAAAAATTTTTCAAATTTAAAAACTAAAAAATTTAATATCCCTATTTTTTCAAATGGAATTATAAATGATGGACTTTATGGTTATACTGATATACCTAAAATTTTGAATGAAAGTGTAACTGTCTCTGCTCGAGGAACAATAGGATTTATTTGTTTACGTGAAGAACCATACGTGCCTATAGTACGTTTAATATCTATAATTCCACAGAAAAATATAATTTCAGCTAAATATATCTATTTATGGTTAAAAACTATTAATATCCAAGGAACAGGAAGTACTCAACAACAATTAACAATTCCAGAGTTTAAAAAAACTAAAATTCTTGTTCCAGATGAAAAAATAATGAAAGAGTTTACAAATTTAATAAATCCTTTATTTGAAAAAATAAAGAATAATCAAATAGAAAATGAAAAATTAACAAACTTAAAAAACTGTTTACTTCCTAAATTAATGAATGGAGAAATTGATGTAAAAAATATAGAATTATAATGACAAAAAAATTCAAATTATTGTTTATCTTATTATTTAATTCTATTTTTTCGTCTATATCAGATAAAATCTTTGCTATTTTTTCTTGTAAAAATATAGAAGGTAAATTTATTATTAGTTCATAAATATTATTATTTCCTATATTAGCTTGATTTGCACTACCACCTGCAGAAAGAGCTAATTGGTAAGTTGTTTCTTCTTGTGACAAAAAATAATATAAAAAATCTTCATTTAATATTTTTTTATCTTTAGAAACTAATTTAGCAACTCTTTGATTTAATAAATATTTTCCTATTTTTTTCATTCTTGCTACTCTTCCAACAACAGAATTAATCTGACTTATATGTGAACCTGTCATTGAAAGTAAAATATCTTTATAATTTACCCTATATTTCTTTTTTGCTTCATAAAAATTTTCATTTACAAATTGGACATCTTCAGTGTCTACTATTAATGATTTTATATTTTTAATTTTTATAACGGGAATTCCATATTCTGAAAAATCTTCTTTTTTAAATGAATAACCATTTAAAATATTTATAATTTCCCCTAATTTAACTTTTCTCCATTCATTCATTGTTTTTCACCTACATTTCAAAACCAAGAGCTTTTAAGTTTTTTTTGATCTCTTCTTCAAGCTCTCTACTTTGTTTAAATTGTTCTGCTAATTCAGCAGTTAATGTTTTCATTTTTTCTTCAAAAGGAATCCCATCATCTTCCTCTTCTTCAATTCCAACATATCTTCCAGGTGTTAAAACATAATCATTATTTTTTATCTCTTCTAATGTTGCATTTTTACAGAAACCTAAAGTATCTTTATACTCTCCATCTCCATTATATGACCCTCTCCATTGATGGTATGTATCAGCTATTTTTTGTATCTCCTCTTCAGTTAAAACTCTTAAACTTCTTTCTACAAGAGTTCCCATTTTTCTTGCATCAATAAATAATACCTCTTTTTCTCTTTGTCTATGTTTAGGGTTATTTTTATTTCTATTTAAAAACCAAAGACAAGCAGGAATACCAGTTGTTAAAAATAGTTTATCAGGCAGAGCTACTATACAATCAACAATATCATCTTCAAGCATAGCTTTTCTTATATCCCCCTCACCTGATGTATTAGATGATAGAGAACCATTAGCAAGAACTATACCTGCTGTTCCATTTGGTGCTAAATGGTGTATCATATGTTGAAGCCAAGCATAGTTGGCATTTCCCTCAGGAGGTGTTCCATATTTCCATCTTACATCTCCATCTAGTGATTCTGCCCAATAGTCTTTAACATTAAATGGTGGATTTGCCATTATATAGTCCATTTTTTTACTTCTATGTTGATCTTTAGTAAAAGTATCTGCTGGCTCTTCTCCCAGATCAACTTCAATTCCTCTTATTGCTAAGTTCATTTTACAAAGTTTCCAAGTTGTACCATTACTTTCTTGTCCAAAAACTGAGATATCTCCTACTTTTCCACTATGAGCTTGTATAAATTTTTCAGACTGAACAAACATTCCACCACTACCACAAGCAGGGTCATATACTCTTCCCTTTGTTGGCTCTAAACATGAAACAATAGTTTTTACAATACATTCAGGAGTATAGAATTGTCCTCCATTTTTTCCTTCAGAGTTCGCAAATTTTCCTAGGAAAAATTCATAAACTTGTCCTAAAATATCTTGTCCTTTTTCATCTTTAGATTGAAGATTTATTCCTCCAATTATATCAATAAGTTCTCCTAATTTTCCTTTGTCTAATAAAGGATTAGAATAAACTTTGTATAGTACATCTTTTAAAGAGTGATTTTCTTTTTCAATAGCATACATCGCCTCATCTATTTTTATTCCTATTTCAGGAGTTTTTGCAACTTTAACTATTTCTGACCATCTTGCCTCTTTAGGAACCCAGAATATATTTTCTGCTGTGTATTCATCCCTTTCCTCTTCATAACCTTCTCCTTCTTCTACAAGAAAGTTATATCTTTCTTCAAAACTATCACTAATATATTTTAAAAATACAAGTCCAAGTACAACATATTTATACTCTGCTGGATCCATGTTATTTCTCAATTTATCACAGGCTTTCCATAGTGTATCTTTAAAATTTTCTTTTACTGGTGCTTTTGCCATCTATTTCCTCCAAATATTTTATAGCATTATTAAGATATAATGCAGTTTAATATAATTATAGTCTATTTATACAATTTTTCAAGATGAAAAAGCAAACAAGAAATAAAAATAATTTAATATAAATATAAAAAAAATAGATATTTAAGATTTTATTACAACTTTTTTATTGACAAAAAAATAAAAAAATATTACAATAGAAATGTCTTATAATAAGAAATCAAAAAAATAAAAAAATAAAATTTCTTAAAATAAGAAAAAAAGGAGGAAAAATGAATTTGAAAGATTTTTTTGAAGCGTCTTTAAATAACGAAAAATTAAAAGAAGCTAGGTTAAAAAAAAATTTACTATTAAAAAATGCTGCAGCTAAATTAGATATAACTCCGTCTACTTTGTCAAAGTATGAAAATGGTACTATTAAATCGATACCAATGTCTACCTTAAAAAAGATGGGAGAATTATATAACTATGATTATCGATATTTTTTTGGATGGGAAAAAATGACTTTTTTTTCAACAATAACAGGATTTATTTTATCATCTTTCTATCTTTTTTCACCGTTGTCAATTTTTAATGGAACAACAATTGGCGGTTTATTGGGATTGTTAGGATTTGAATCTTTGTCTAAATATTATATTCGTTCTCTTTCAAAAGATGCTAATATGGTAAATAATTTTTATGAGCAATTGACGGATGAAGAAAAAGAGGAGTTTGCTGCATTTAAGGCAATGAATTATGCTTTTTTGAAAAGTAAACAACTTTTTTCAAACGATGAACTTTTAAAAGATGAAGGAATATTATTATCAATTTATTTTGCTCATAAAATTCGTAAGGAAAATAAAATTATTGATATAAATCAAGAAAGAGATAAGGAGGTGAAGAAAGATGAATAACTTAGATAAATACCCAGATCTAATGAGTGTTAATGATGTGGCAGAAGCATTGAACATATCTAGACCATTTGTTAGACAACTCTGTTTGACCAATCAAATAAAGCATCTGAGAATTGGCTGGCTTTACAAGATAGAAAAGGTAGATTTAATAGAATTTTTACAAAAAAGTAAAAATAGGGAGGGATAAATTATGACAAAAAGTGAGAAAGAAAAGTTTAGGCTGCACGGACGATTGCGTGTAAAAAGTAATTACTATCATGTACTGATTGACACTAAACATCCAGTAACAAATGAGGTAATTAGACATTCTCAAAGCACAAAATTAAAGGCTGTTTGTGATGGTAAAAAAGAAGAAAAAAGTAATAAGGCTATGGCTGAAGAGATGTTAATTGATTTTGAAAGAAAATGGTCAAAGTTTTATCTTGATCAGTATTTGAGCAAAAAGACAGAGATTACTTTTAATGAGTATCTTTGGGAATGGCTAGAAAGGAAAAAAAGTAGGGTAGTTTTCAAAACGTTCGAGGGATACAAGACAATAATTAGGCGAATAGATAAGTATTTTTCAGAAAAAAACATATTATTAGAAGAATTGACTATTAGAGATTTGCAAAAATTTTATGAATATTGCAATAAGACTTTAGGAATTTCTAACAATACAATAATTAAGGAGCATAAGCTCATAAAGAGTGCTTTGGAATGTGCACGAAAAGAGGAATTGATTTCAAAAAATCCAGCTGATTATATTGATTCTTTTAAAAAGGAAGATACAGAAAAGGTATTTTTAAAAGAAGAGAAAATGGAAAAAATAATTCAAGCTATAGATGATAATAAAATAAGTACTCCAGCATTTCTTGCCTCTAAATATGGTTTCAGAAGAGGAGAAGCTGTAGGACTACGTTGGTCAGATATTGATTTTGAGAATAATACTATAACAGTGTGCAATTCTGTTGTAGATGTTGAAAACAAGGATAAAAATGCAAAAAATAAAAAGAAGCAGGTAAATAGACTAAAGTTAAAAACAAAAGCAAGTTTTAGAGTACTCCCCTTGTTAATGGAGGTTAAGGATTATCTTTTAAATTTAAGAAAGCAACAAAAAGAAAATAGAGAGAGATTTAAAACATCTTATAACACTGAATATTTAGATAATATTTGTGTTGATCAGTTAGGTAATCTCGTTAAATTGGATTATGTAACCAAAAAATTTAAAAAAATTGTAACAAAATTAAACTATGAAAAGGTAACTTTTCATACATTGAGACATAGTGTAGCAACTTTACTGCATAAGCACGGATTCAGCGTAAAAATAATACAATATTGGCTTGGTCATTCTAATATATCTACAACATTAGATACATATACTCACTTGTCATTAGAGGATCTGTCAGATGTAGCTAATACTTTTAATAATTTATATAAACAAAAAAAATCATATATTTCAACATTAAATCTTGCCGCCCAGCCTGATCAATATTAAAATATATGACTTAAAATTATTTCTATTAATTTAGTTATTTAAGTGGTGCCTAAAGGGGGACTCGAACCCCCAAGGCATTGCTGCCAACAGATTTTGAGTCTGTCGTGTTTACCAATTTCACCATTCAGGCTTTTAAAATATTTGAGGACGATTGGTAAGGACATTTATAACTAACTACTTACAATATATTATAAATACTAGCTTTTTAAAGATATGGTAATAATCTTTTGAGTCCGTCGCGTCTACCATTCCGCCATCCAGGCACGTTTGCTATATAATAATATAATATTTACCCCACTTTGTCAAGCAAAATTAAAATAATTTTGTAAAACTATCAGGTATCTTACTAGAGAAATGTAGAACTTTTTTAGTAGTAGGATGAACAAAAACTATTGTACTAGCATGAAGCCCTAGACGATTGATAGGATTTTTAGTTGAACCATATTTTTTATCTCCAACTACACTATGCCCTAAATCTTGCATATGTACACGAATTTGATTTTTTCTTCCAGTATCAATATTAACCTCTAAAAGTGAGTAGTTTTTATTTCTTTTAATAACTTTGTAGTGAGAAACTGCTTTTTTACCCTCTTTTGGATCTTGGCTAGAATATGTTATAAATGCTCTATTTTCTTTTAAATAAGATATTATAGTATCGCTATCTTTCTTTACAACTCCCTCTACAAGAGCCACATATGTTCTCTCTTTTACAGACTCATTCCAAGTTGTTTGTAAAATATCTTGAGCCTTTTCATTTTTAGCAAATATCATTATTCCAGAAGTATCTCTATCTAAACGGTGAACAACAAATATTTTATTCTTAGGATTCTTATTTTTTAAATACTCTTTAAGCATATTATATGCAGTTTTTTCTCTCTCATTATCAGTGGCTACTGATAAAATTCCATTGTCCTTTTCCACAACAATTACATCATCGTCTTCATATATAATAGCAACACCTTTCATATTGCTAATAGATTCGCTTTTACCCCAATCAATAGTTACAGAATCTCCTGGCATTAAAGGGTGATTATATTGTGAGATAACCTCATCATTTACAAAAACTTTTCTCTTTGTAAGAAGTGACTTGATGCTTGTACGACTTTTTCCAGCAAGTTTCTCCATAAGAAAAGCCATTAATTCATTTTTAACTTCAACTTTAAACACTGTATTTTTTTTCTTCATTATATCCTCCTAAAATCTGTCAGACTATATTATACCACCTTTTACAAAAAAATTCTAAACTTTTCTATTTAAGTTAAAACTTTTTATAGTTGTATGGTATAATAGTGGATGAAAAAAAGATAGGAGGGCAAAAATGTTAGAAGTTTTAAGTTGTAATAAGGTAAAAAATGGTTATGAAATAGAGTTAAAAGAAAATGTTTTCTATCCTGATGGAAAAGGGGGACAATTAGGAGATAGAGGGAATATTGGAGAGAGTAAAATTTTAGAGGTTAAAGAGAGTAAAGTTATTGTAGATAGAGAATTAATTGTAGGAGAATATGAGTATTCAATAGATGAAAATAGAAGAAGAGATATAGCACAACAACACACAGCACAACATCTATTTTCAGCAATAGCTTACAATGATTATCAACTAAACACAGTAGGGTTCAGAATGGCTGAAGAGTATACAACAGTAGATTTAGATTCAAACACTATCAGTGATGAAACAATAGAGGAGTTAGAATTTAAAGCAAATGAGATTATTGAAAAGGCTATTCAATTAAAAATTTATATTATGAACCATGAAGATGCAATGAAAGTTGAAGGGCTAAGAAAAGCTATTAAAGATAAGGTAACTGGAGATGTTAGATTTGTAGAGATTCCAGAGGTTGATTTAGGGGCATGTGCTGGTTTCCATGTAGAAAATACAAAGGATATTAGAGTTTTCAAACTAATTAACCATGAAAAGATAAAAGGTAACTATACGAGATTTTACTTTATAGCTGGAGATAGAGCCTTAAATGATTATAGTTTTAAACACCGTTTATCAAGAGATCTTTGCCATATATTTAGTTGTAAAAATGAAGAGATAGTTGAAATGGTAGATAAGTTCTTAGATGAAAAGAAAAAAGTTGAAGGAGAATTAAAGAACTTAGCAGCTAATTATAGTGAACTATTAAGTGAAAAACTTATGAGAGAGGCTGAAATTATTGGAGATAATAAAATTGTAATCTATTTAGGAGATAAGGTTGTAGGACAATTTTTAGGAAGATATATTGATTTAGACAATTATCTTCTTATAACTGGAAATGATGAAAACTATTCATTAATGAGTAACAAGGTTAATTGTAAGGAGTTTATAAAGCACATTATAACTACTCAAGGTGGAATCAAAGGTGGAGGAAGTGAAACAAAAGGTAATTTCAAAGGAAAAATTTCAAAAGATGAACTTTTAAATAATCTTAAAACTTTCCTTTCCTAGTTGTATTCAAATGAATTTTTTGTTATAATAATATGTTAATAATTTATAATTGGAGGAGTAATGACAGATAAAATCAATCTATTAAACCTAAATCAAAAGGAACTTGAAGATTTAGTAATATCACTTGGAATGAAAAAATTCTATGGAAAACAAATATTTAACTGGTTACATAAAAAAATAGTAAGAGATCTAAATGAGATAACAAATCTATCATTAAAAGATAGAGAACTTTTAGGAGAAAAGGCATATATATCATTTTTAAACCTATTAAGACAACAAGTATCAAAAATTGACAAAACAGAAAAATTCTTGTTTGGACTTGAAGATGGACACACAATTGAAACAGTACTTTTAAGACATAAAGACAAAAGAAATACACTTTGTATCTCTTCTCAAGTTGGTTGTCCTGTAAAATGTGCTTTCTGTGCAACTGGACAAGATGGATTTATTAGAAATCTTGATGTAAATGAGATTATCAACCAAGTTTATACAGTTGAAAGAAGATTAGTTAAACAAGGAAGCAACATTAACAATATAGTATTTATGGGAATGGGAGAGCCTCTATTAAACTTAGATAATGTTTTAAAAGCTTTAGATATTCTTTCAAATGAAAATGGAATCAACATCTCTAAGAGAAAAATAACTATCTCTACTTCAGGAATTGTTCCAAATATTGAAAAGATACTACTTGAAAAACTTCCTATTGAATTAGCTGTATCTCTACACAGTGCAATTAATGAAAAGAGAGATGTAATTATACCTATAAATAGAGCTTATCCTTTAGAAGATCTATATGCAGTTTTACAAGAGTATCAAAGACAAACAAAACGTAGAATTACTTTTGAATATATCCTTATAAATAATTTCAACGTTTCAGATACAGATGCTAATGCTCTAGCTGATTTTGTACATGATTTTGATCACGTAGTAAACTTAATACCTTTCAATCCTGTTGCAAATACAGAGTTTGAAAGACCTTCAGATAAGAAGATAGATAAATTCTATACATTCTTAAAAGATGTAAGAAAGGTAAATGTTACTTTAAGAAGAGAAAAGGGAACAGATATAGATGGAGCATGTGGACAACTTAGACAAAAAGGAGCAAAAAAATAGTATTTTTTATAAGGAGTGTTGACTAATATGAAATCACCTATAAAGATAATATTAAAAGTTTTTGTTGTCCTTATTCTTCTTGGGGGACTTGCTACTGGTGGAATTGTTCTTGGGGTAATATCAAAATATTCAAAGGAGTTGCCTGATATAGCCACTTTAATTGAGGATTACTCACCTTCTCTCCCTACTGTATTGTATGATAGAAACGGAGAGGTAATTGATACTATTTATAGAGAGTCAAGGGACAGTGTGAAATTAAAAGAGGTTCCCCTTTATAGTAGAAATGCCTTTTTAGCAATTGAGGATAAACAATTTTATTCACACCATGGAATACATTTAAAAAGACTTTTAGGAGCTATTGTAGCTAATATTAAAAGTGGACGTGCTGTTCAAGGGGCTAGTTCTCTTACTCAACAACTTGCAAAAAATGCCTTCCTTTCACATGAAAGAAAGTTATCAAGAAAGATAAAAGAGGCTATAATTACTTTTGAAATAGAGAGAAAGTATACTAAAGATGAGATTTTAGAAAAATATTTGAATGAGATCTACTTTGGTTCAGGAGCTTACGGAATAAAAACAGCAGCTAAGCAATTTTTTAGAAAAGATATATCTAAAATCAATTTAGCTGAGTCAGCTATGTTAGCAGGGATACCTAACAGACCTGAAAAATATAATCCTAGGAAGAATCTGAAAGCATCTTTACAAAGAATGAATCTTATTCTTTCAGAGATGTACAGTGATGGTTTAATAACAAAAGAGGAGTATGAAACTGCTAAAAACTGGAAATTTATAAATGAAGATGACCTTCCAAAAGATTTTAAGCTTGATGATAATACAACTGTTGTTTATAATAAGAAAACAAATGTTGTAACAAACTACCCTGACTTTACAAATCTAGCTGAAGAGTTTTTAGTTGATACCTTTGGAGAAGCTAAAGTTTATACTGAAGGGCTAAAAGTTTATACAACTCTTGATGTTAAGATGCAAAAAGTTGCAAAGGAAACTTTTGAAAACTATGATTTCTTTAAGAAAAACCCTAAACTTCAAGGTGGGATGGTAACTATTGATCCTGATAATGGACATGTAATCTCAATAGTTGGAGGACGTAACTTTAAATCTGGAAACTTTAACAGAGCAACTATGGCTAAAAGACAGTTGGGATCATCACTAAAACCTTTCCTTTATCTATCAGCTATTGAAAATGGAATGGAGATGAACTCTGTTGTAGATGATTCATTTATCTCTTTTGGAAACTGGATACCTAAAAACTATGGAAGTAGATACTCTCACAATGTAACTCTTTTAAATGCACTAGATAGATCATTAAATATTGTTTCAATCAAACTTTTAGAGAAAGTTGGAACAAAGACATTTATAGAGATGATGGGAAAAATTGATCCTAATTTACAAATACCTGATAACTTAACAGCATCATTAGGATCTTTTGAAAATACACCATTACAGCATGCTATTGATTACTCTATCTTTGCAAATGGAGGTTATGTTGTAGAGCCAGTAACTGTAATAAAAGTTGAAGATAGATATGGAAACTTAGTATATGAGAACACTCCAAAGAGAGAGAAAGTCTTTGATAGTGTAAATACAAGTATAATTACCTTTATGCTTGAAAGTTCTGTAAGACATGGAAGTTCAAATAGAGCCTCTATATTTACTAAAAATAAAGATAGAATTGAGCAAGGGGGAAAAACTGGTACTACTAATGAAAATAGAACTATTTGGTTTGCTGGTATAACTCCTGATTATGTAACAACTATCTATATAGGTTATGATGACAACAAGCCTATCAAGGGAAATGTAACAGGGGGAACAGGAGTTGCTCCTATGTGGGCTAAATACTATCAAACACTTATAAATAAAGGATTGTATCTACCTACAACATTCTCTTTCTTAGATAGTCACTTAAAAAATGGAGATCTTTATGCACAAACTATGACTGTTAATAATGGACTCCTTTCTAATAAAGGACGTGAGTTTTTAGTTAGAAAGGGAAGTTTAGAGTTAGAAAGTGCTGCTAAATATGAAAATGGTATCGCAGGTATTTTCGGTCAGGGAGGATTAAAACCTTCTGAATCTTTTGATAATAATAGTGATTATAACAATAACTTTAATAACAACTTTGATGTTGAAGATGAAGATATGGCACCAGAAAACTCTACTGCTACTGATTCACTATTTAATAGACTTTTAGGAAACTAAAATAAAAGAAAAAGCTGTTGAAAATCTTTTTGATTTCTTCAGCTTTTTTTAGTTTGGATATTAAATAAATTTTAGTATTTGATAATGATTTATGATATAATATTGAGTGGAAAATAAATGAATGTTGGAGGATATAGATGAAGAAAGCTGTACTTTTAGATACAAGTGCAATAATGTATAGAGCATATTTTGCAAATATGAATTTTAGAACCAAAACAGAACCTACTGGAGCAGTATATGGCTTTACTAACACTCTTTTAAGTATAATAAAAGAGTTTTCACCAGATTATATAGGAGCAGCTTTTGACGTTAAAAGATCTTCATTAAAGAGAAGTGAAGTTTATAGTGAATACAAAGCACAGAGAGAGGCTGTACCTGAAGACTTATTAGTTCAAATCCCTAGAATAGAAGAGGTACTTGATTGTTACAATATAAAAAGATTTAAGATAGAAGGGTATGAGGCTGATGATGTTCTTGGAACTTTAGCTAAAAAACTTTCAAATGAGGGAATTGAAGTTGTTGTAGTTACAGGAGATAAGGACTTAGCTCAAATTCTTGATAAAAATATAAAGATAGCTCTTTTAGGAAAGGGAGAGGGTGGAGATAAGTTTAAAATTATTGAAACTGATGAAGATGTAATTGAATATCTTGGTGTAGTTTCAAAGAAAATTCCTGATCTCTTCGGGCTTATTGGTGACTCTAGTGACGGAATACCAGGAGTTAGAAAGATAGGACCTAAAAAAGCTATACCTATGCTTGATAAATATGGAAATTTAGAGGGAATCTATGAAAATATAGATAAACTTACTGAACTTCCAGGAATTGGGAAATCTTTGGTAAATAATATGATAGAGGATAGAGAGATAGCTTTTATGAGTAGAGATCTAGCCACTATTGAACAAGATATCCCTATTGATTGTAACGGAGAGTTTTTAGAGTACTCTCTTGATAAAGATAGATTAGCTGAGTTATTTAGAACTCTTGAATTTAGAGTGTTAATAAAAAAACTTGAGCTTGAGAACTTTGGAGCAAAGGAGAAAAAAGAGGAAGTTGCTACTAACTCATCACCACAATTAGGGCTTTTTGGTAACTCACAAATTGGACTTTTTGACAATGTTCAAAGTGATGAGATAGTTTTATCTAAAGAGAGAAAGTTTTTTATTGTAGATGATGAAGAAAAATTTAAAAAGATGGCAGATAAACTATCTAAAGAGAAAAGAGCTGCTTTTTACTATACAACTACTGGGCTTGGAATCAGTAGTGTAAAAGATGATTTCTATCTTCCATTGAAACATACACCACTATTTCATAAAAATATAGATTTTAAACTTGTAAAAGATTTCTTTGAAAATTCTGATATTAAATTTATCTCATATGATTTTAAACCTTTCTTAAATGAGGGAGTTAAAATTAAAAATATGGATATAGATTTGATGATAGCTTATCATCTAATATCTTCACAGACTAAAGAGGGTGTTGAAATTCCATTGGAACACCTTTCAGGAATAGAGTTAGAAAGTTATGCTGATAAGTTTGGAAAGGAAAAAGCTGAAAATCTATCTACTGAAGAGTATGGAAAATTTATTGTTGAGAGAAGTAAGGGGATATTAGAAACTTATGATATAGCTATGGAAGAGATAAAGGGGAAAAATCTTCTTGAGGTTTTAGAAAAAACAGAGATGCCTCTTATTAAAGTTCTTTCAGCTATGGAAGTAAAAGGTATTAAAATTGATCCTGTGTACTTTGCTAACTATCAAAAGGAGCTTGAGATAGCTATTGACAAGTTACAAAAGAAGATTTTTGAAATAGCTGGAGAGGAGTTTAATCTAAATTCTCCGAAACAACTTTCAGAGATTTTATTTTTGAAACTAAATTTAAACCCTACTAAAAAGACAAAAACAGGATTATCAACAAATGTTGAGGTTCTAGAGGGTATGAAAAATGATGGTGTAGAGATAGCTGAGTATATTTTAGATTATAGAAAACTATCTAAATTGAAAAATACCTATGTTGATGCTCTACCAAAATTGATAGATAACAACAATAGAATTCACACAACTTTTAATCAAATAGGGACAACAACAGGTAGATTATCATCTTCAAACCCTAACTTGCAAAATATCCCTGTAAAAACAGATGAGGGAATTAAGATAAGACAAGGATTTATAGCTGAAGAGGGAAATCTTTTAATGGGTATAGACTACTCACAAATTGAATTGAGAGTTTTAGCAGAGCTTTCAAAGGATGAAAATCTTATATCTGCTTATAAAAGAGGAGAGGATCTTCATAAGGTAACTGCTAAAAAGATTTTTGAACTTGGTGAAGATGAAGAGGTAAGCCGTGAGCAAAGAATAATAGCTAAAACTATTAACTTTAGTATAATTTATGGAAAAACTGCCTTTGGACTTTCTAAAGAGTTGGGAATCACTCAAAAAGAGGCAACAGAGTATATAAACAGATATTTTGAGCAATATCCAAAAGTAAGAGAGTTTGAAAAGAAGATTATAGAATATGCTGAAAAATATGGATATACTGAAACTTTCTTTGGTAGAAGAAGAATTATTGAGGGGATAAGTTCAAAGAATAAGAATATAAAAAATCAAGCTGAAAGAATGGCTGTAAACAGTGTAATCCAAGGTACAGCAGCTGAAATTTTGAAGAAAGTTATGATTGAATTATATAAAGTACTTGAGGGAAAAGAGGAAGAGATTAACCTATTACTACAAGTACACGATGAGCTTATATTTGAGATTAAAGAGGAAAAAATTGAGGGGTATAGAAAGATAATAGAGGATATTATGAGAAATGCTGTTAAATTTGATGATGTACTTCTTGATATCAATACAAATATTGGAAAAAACTGGGCTGAAACAAAGTAGAATGCGAGGTATATTAGAAGATGTCTTACACTTTTAAGGTAAAACAGGAGATATTGACTAATGAAATGGTTACTGATATGGAGAAAATGGCTGAACTATCAGGAATACTCCTCAGTAAAGATGCTATTTTTAAAGATAAAATAGAACTTAGATTGGAAAATATCTCTCTAGCTAAAAGAGTATATAAGTTTTTAAAGGAGCTTACAAATTTAAAACTAGGGATAAAATATGTTACAAGTAGAAGACTTGGTGAGCATAATATATATATTGTTACATTGGAAAGACAAAAGGGCTTTAAAGATTTTGTTGCTAAACTAGATCTCTCATCACCACTTATATTAGCAAGTGAAGAGATTTTAAAAGGGTTTGTTAGAGGTATATTTTTAGCTTGTGGATATATTAAAGATCCTGCTAAAGAGTATGCTTTAGATTTTTTTATAGATAATGAAGAAGCAGCAGAGAAGTTATATGAGATACTACAAGCTAAAAATAAAAAAGTTTTTAAAACACAGAAGAGAAATAAACCTCTTGTATATCTTAGAAACTCAGAAAATATTATGGATATAATGGTAGTTATAGGTTCTATTCAAGCATTTTTTAACTATGAAGAGATGACTATGATAAAGGACTTGAAAAATAAAACTATTAGAGAAATGAACTGGGAAGTTGCTAACGAGACAAAAACTTTAAATACTGGTAACAATCAGATAAAGATGATAAATTATATTGAAAATTCAATAGGATTGAATAATATGAGTTCTGTTTTGGAGGAAGTTGCAATCATTAGATTGGATAACCCTGAGAGCTCTCTTCAAGAAATTGCTGAAATAATAGGAATTTCAAAATCAGGAGTAAGAAACAGATTCAGAAGAATAGAGGAAATATACAATAAGCTTTTAGAAGAGGAAGAGAAAGAACAGGGGATAAACCAAAATGAAAGTAATTAAGGATATATTTGAAACGACAGAGATTTTTGAAAATAGCTACACAGCTATTGGAACTTTTGATGGACTACACTATGGACATCAACAACTTATAAAGGGAGCTATTGAAAAAGCTAAGGAAAATGGAGGAAAATCAGTTGTATTTACCTTTGCTAATCACCCTATGGAGATAATAAATATTGATAGAGCACCCAAATGTATAAATACTATTGAGGAAAAGATCTATCTATTTGAAGAGATGGGAATAGATTATCTTATTTTACAACCTTTTAATAAAAAATTTGCTGATTTGACAGCTGTTGAATTTGTAGAAATTTTAAAGAATAAGGTAAATAGTAAGGAACTTTTTGTAGGTTTTAACTTCTCTTTTGGAGAGGGAGGAAAGGCTAAAACAAAGGATCTTATTAAGCTTGGAGAGAGTATGGGAATGAAAGTAAATGAGATCCCTGCTGTATCTATTGATGGAGAGGTTATTAGCTCTACATTGATTAGAAAAAATCTTCAAAAAGGACACTTTGAAGAGGTAAATAAATATCTAGGACATAAGTTCTTAATAATTGGAGAAGTTATCCATGGAAAGAAGATAGCTAGACAATTGGGATTCCCAACTGCAAATATAAAGATGGCAAATAGATTATATCCACCTTTAGGGATCTATGGAGCTACTTTAAAGATAGAAGGGGAAAATATCAAAAGATATGGAGTTGTAAATATTGGAGTAAATCCTACATTAAAGCCAGGTGAAAGAAGTGTAGAGGTTCATATTTTAGACTTTGATGGAGATATTTATGGAAAGAAAATCTATGTAGAAGTTATGAAGTTTATGAGAGAGGAAAAGAAATTCAACTCAATAGAGGAACTTAAAAAAGTAATTGGAAATGATGTAAAAAATTGGCAGATATTTGTAAAAGTGAGGAAAAATGGATATTGTTCTAAAGATAGATAATTTTGAAGGACCTCTTGATCTACTTTTACATCTTATTGAAAAGAAAAAATTAAAAATATCTGAGATTAAGATTTCACAAATAATAGATGAGTATCTTTCAGTACTTGAAAAGGCAAAAGAGGAAAATTTTCATATAATGGTGGAGTTTCTTGTGGTAGCTTCTGAGCTTTTAGAGATAAAAGCTTCCACTCTCCTTAGTATAAATAGAGAGGAGAATAAAGAAAAGGAATTAAAAAGACGTCTTGAAGATTATAAGCTATTTAAAGAGATAGCTTTAAAAATTGGAGAGATGGAAAATGAGTATAATATCTCTTACTCTCGTGGAGAGGGAAGAAAGATAATAAAGAAAGCAGCTAAAGAGTATGATCTATCTAAGTTAAAAGCTGGAGATCTATATAATGCTTATATAAAATATCTGAAAAAAAATGAAGATAGTGAGTTTATGGAGCTTCATTTAGAAAAGAATTATACTCTTAAAGATGAGATGGACAGTTTGTATATTAAACTTTACTCTCAAAATAGAACTTTTGATTCTCTTTTCCAAGAGGCTGAAAATAGAATGCATCTAATTTATATCTTCCTTGCTATTTTAGAGTTATATAAAGATGGATTGATCTTAATTGAAGATAATGTGGTAATGAAGAGAGAGAAAGATAATTAATAATGTAATGAGGAGTTTTTAATGTTTAAAAGTGGACTTCTAGTGATGATAATAACAATGGTAAGTAGAGTATTAGGACTAGTGAGAGCTACAATTATAGCATACTATTTTGGAGCTTCTAGTGCTACAGATGCTTACTTTAGTGCCTTTAAGATAAGCAATTTCTTTAGGCAACTTTTAGGTGAGGGAGCTTTAGGAAGCTCCTTTATTCCCCTTTATAATGAGAAAGTTGAGATAGAGGGAGAGGAGAAGGGAAAGGAGTTTATATACTCCATTCTAAATTTGATTTTTGTTTTTAGTACTATAATAACTTTGTTGATGATAATTTTCTCAAATGGGATTATAGAACTTATAGTAAATGGTTTTCCAGTTGAAACTAAAATTCTAGCATCAAAACTTTTAAAGATAATGTCTGTGTATTTTATCTTTATCAGTTTATCAGGAATGATATGTGCTATGCTTAATAACTTTAAGCAGTTTGCTATACCTGCATCTACATCTATATTTTTTAATCTAGCTATAATAGCAGCCTCAATGTGTTTTAGTAAAACTTTTGGTATAGATGCTCTAGCTTATGGGGTAGTAGTAGGTGGATTGTTTCAATTTTTAGTGGTTCTTCCATCATTTTTTAAGATTGTAAAAGGATACTCTTTTAAGATAAATTGGAAAGATCCATATTTGAAAAAGATCTTTATAATGATGTGTCCTATGCTTGTTGGAATAGTTGCAAGACAGGTAAATACAATAGTTGACCAAATTTTTGCCTCTTATCTTCAAGTGGGAGGGGTTACAGCTCTTGAAAATGCTACAAGATTATATCTACTACCTGTGGGAGTTTTCGGAGTTTCAATATCAACAGTTATCTTTCCAGTACTTTCAAAAGCTGTAGCAAAAGATGATATGAAAACAGCAGAGGATAATATAGTTAAGGGGTTAAATATTCTATTATTTTTAATAATTCCATCAACTGCAGTTCTTACATTTTATGCAACTGATGTTATAAGATTAACACTATCATATGGTAAATTTGGAGAAGAGGCAGTAAAAGTTACTTCAGAAGCATTACTTTATTACTCGTTAGGACTATATTTTTATACAGCTATCTATCTTATGACAAGAGCTTTTTATAGTATGAAAAATAGTGCATACCCAGTAAAATTTTCTATGATATCTATTGGTATAAATATTCTCTTGAACTTTCTATTTATAAAACCATTGGCATATAAAGGTTTGGCACTTTCAACATCAATAGCATCAGGAGTGAACTTCCTATTATTGCTATTTGTATTTAGATATAAGTATATTAATTTTTCACTAAAGAGATCTTTTATATTTTTAATAAAAGTTACTTCAACTACTATTATTGCTTTAGTAGCTAGTTGGTATGTTCCAAATACTATTTTAAAATTGACTGTATTTTCAGTAGTTTATATGATCTTTTGGGCAAAATCTCTATTACAAAAGAAAATGGAAGTGTTTTAGATGAGTAGTAAAAAATATAATTATTGTATTTATACTCCTCAAGATGTAGCAAAAGATATGGTGAAAAGTGCCTTAGATAATTATTTTAAATTAGGTAAAAATGAAGAGAGTTTAAGAAAAGTTAGAATAGGAGATCTTTCTTGTGGAAATGGAAATCTTTTATTAGAAGCTTTAGAAGAGCTTTTAAAACTTTCTAAAGAGATTATTGGAAAATATATCTATTTAAAAGAGTGGATAACAGGCTTTGATATAAATAGTGAAGCTGTTAAATTAACAAGAATAAAAGGAAGAGGAGTATTAAAAAAATATGGAATCAATGGAGAGGTAAATATTCTATGTGAAGATTCTCTACAAAAAGAGGGTGTAAAATTTAATATCCTTTTAGGAAACCCCCCATATTTAGGAGAGAAAAATAATAAAGCTCTCTTTCAAGAGATAAAAAAAACAAAGCTTGGAGAGAAATATTATGAAGGAAAGATGGATTATTTCTATTTTTTCATTGAGAAAGGGATAGAGCTTTTAGAAGAGAGTGGAACTTTGGTATATCTTACAACAAACTATTGGTTAAGAGCTGATGGAGCTAAGATTTTAAGAAGTACTTTAAGAGAGAATGGAGAATTTATATCTATAAAAAATTATGATAACTCACTTTTCTGTAAAGCTACTGGACAACACAATATCATATTTACTTGGGAAAAAAATCTAATTGAAAATGAAAAGATAGAGGTTCAGTTACCAGAGAAAAGTTTTTATATAGATAGTGAAAATCTTTATGATGAGAAGGAGAAAATCCTTTTAGCTGATGAAGAAACTTTAAAATTTAATAAGAAAATACTAAAAAATTCTAACTTTTTCTTAAAAGATCTTGTAAATATAAATCAAGGAATAGTTTCAGGATTGGATGAAGCATATATTTTTGATGAGTATAGAGAGAAATTTAAAGGATATTTAAAACCTTTCTATAAAAATAAAGATATAGGAAAGTATATTACAGAGAAAAATAAGTTTTGGATACTCTATTTAGATGGAAAAATTGTACCAGATGAAAAAGTTTTAAACCATTTAGAAAAATATAGAGAGAAACTTTCTAAACGTAGAGAGGTAACAATAGGAAGAATTAAATGGTGGGAACTTCAGTGGGCTAGAGAAAGAGAGATATTCTCAAAACCTAAAATTCTTGTGAGACAGAGATGTAAAACAAATCAATTTGCCTATGATGAAGGGGAATTTTTTGGAAGTGCTGATATATATTTTATAACTAATAAAAAGGATAATATCAACCTATTTTATATTCTTGGGTATATGAGTTCAGAAGTTTTTTTGCAATGGTTCAAATATAATGGTAAAATAAAGGGAAAGAACTATGAGTTTTATTCTACCCCATTAAAAGAGACACCAATTTATTATTCAGAGGATAAAAATGAGATAGAGTATATTGAAAAACTTGTAAAGGAACAGATAATTAGTTTTTCAGTTGAGAGAGAAGAGTTAATAAATAGATTTTTCAAAGAAAAAATACTAGAAAAATAGTATTAACAAAAATTAATATAAAGGAAATAGAAACGAGGTGGTTGGAATGACAGATTCATCAAATAGAAAGAAAAAAGTAGGGTTACCTCCAGGGAGTATAGTTTATACAGGTGAGAACCCGAAACATAAAATTTCTATTGAAGTCTTTTCATACAACGACAGTGTAATAAAAAAAGAAAATTATGGTGAAGATGAAGAAATTGATTTTGATACTAGTTTTAGAGGAGTAACTTGGGTAAGTGTAGATGGAATACACAACATCCCTCTATTAAAAAAGATTGGGGAACATTTTGATTTGGATAACCTAGTATTAGAAGACTTAGCAAATAGTACTCAAAGGGCTAAAGTTGAAGAGAGGGAAGAGTATCTGTTTATAGTTATGAAACTGTTAAAGCTTAATCTAATCTCTAAAGAGATAGGTTATGAGCAAGTTTCATTTATTTTAGGTGAAGATTGTCTACTAACTTTTCAAGAGAGTCCAGGGGATTTCTTTGATGGGATAAGGACAAGAATTGAGGCTCATAACTCAAAGATGAGAAAGAAAAGTGTAGGGTATCTTGCTTATACGATAATAGATACAATAGTTGATAACTACTTTATTGTACTTGATGAAGTGGAGATGGAGATAGATAGACTAGAGGCTAAAGTTATAAATGATTCTGATAAAGAGGATCTTCAAAATATAATGACTTTAAAACAAAAGGTTACAACATTAAAGAGAACGATCGGACCTATTAGAGAGTTAATTGCTAAGCTTCAATCTAAGGGAATGACAGAATATTTTAATGAAGATATTAAGATTTATTTGACAGACCTATTTGATCATGGAACAATAGTTTGTGATACACTTGATATTTTAAATAGTAGGGTTACAGAGCTTATTCAACTTTATCATTCAACTATCAGTAATGGAATGAATGAGGTAATGAAAATACTTGCTATTATTTCAACAATTTTCATGCCTTTAAGTTTCTTAGCAAGCTTGTATGGTATGAACTTTAAGTATATGCCAGAACTAGAGTGGAAAGAGGGTTACTATGCTGTTTTAGCATTGATGTTTGTTTTAGTGCTAGGAATGTTAACATATTTTAAAAGAAAAAAATGGTTGTAGGAATAGAAAAAATAACATATAATCTAATAAATATAAATGTGCTTGGGAGGAAAAATGGGATTACTATCAATGTTCAAAAAAAGTAATGAAGAGGAATATTTAAAGAAAATTTCAAAATTGGAAGAGACTATTAGTATCAAAGACAAAGAGATAGCAAACCTTGTTAATGAAGTAGAATCATTTAATAAATTTACACCAAGGCAATTAGAAGTGTTTGAAAAAAATTTAAAGGAAAATAGGGAAGAGATTCAAAGACTGAAAAAATATTTAAAAGCTTATTGTATTCCATATAATTTTAAAGAGAAATATACATATAAAATAGAGATAGAAAAATTCTTTGCATCAAGTAGATTTCAAGAACTGAATAGTGTTTTAGAGGAGAATAATATTTTATATCTTCAAGATCTGAATTTAGAAACTCTTGAGGAGCTTTCAGGAAAAGTTAAAAATATTGATGATGCTAAAAAGAAATATGGGGAATTTTTAGATAAAAAAATGAGTTGGGATATTGTTACTCAATTGAATAAAGGTGAAAGAATAAGTAAAATTTATAGTAAAAATAGAAAGTTTATAAATATTCTAGGTGAAGAGTATATTGAGTTTATGGATGATTTGAAAAATTATAATTTTGATAATTTAGTTGATAGTGGCTTTTCAGCTGAACAGATAAAAGAGTTTAGAAATAAAAGAGATGAATATTATCTAGATAAAAGAGTACAAAATTAATGGAGGCTAAAATGAAAAATATACTGCTTGGAGTGACTGGTGGAATAGCTGCTTATAAGTCTGCTAATATTGTATCTATGCTAAAGAAAAAAGGATATAATGTTAAGGTTATAATGAGTGAAAATGCCACTAAGATAATAACTCCTCTTACTTTAGAAACACTTTCAAAAGAGAGAGTTTATGTGGATATGTGGGATAAGACTCCACATTTTGAAGTTGAGCATATATCTCTAGCTGAGTGGGCAGATGTAGTTCTTGTTGCTCCTGCTACATATAATATAGTGGGAAAGGTAGCTAATGGAATAGCTGATGATATGTTATCTACTGTTATTTCAGCTACAACTAAACCTGTGTTTTTTGCATTGGCAATGAATGTAAATATGTATAATAACCCTATTTTAAAAGAAAATATCAATAAATTAAAAAAATATGGTTATAGATTTATAGACTCTGATGAGGGATTCTTAGCTTGTAATGTAAATGCTAAGGGAAGACTAAAAGATGAGAAAGAGATAGTAAAAATTATTGAAGATCACTTTCAAGAGGAGGAGTTAGATAGATATCTAACTGGAAAAACTGTTCTTATTACAGCAGGAAGAACAGAGGAAGCTATTGATCCTGTAAGATATATATCTAATCGTTCTAGTGGACAGATGGGTTACTCTCTTGCAATAGCAGCTAGAAAATTAGGAGCAGAGGTAATATTGGTTTCTGGACCTACTGAACTTTCTCAACCTGAAGGGTTAAAGAAATTTATAAAAGTTAGAAGTGCTCAAGAGATGTATGAGGCAACTATTAAAGAGTTTCCAAAAGTTGATATAGCAATAGCTTGTGCAGCAGTTGCTGATTATAAGCCTAAAAATTACTCTACTGAAAAGATTAAGAAAAAAGATGGGGATATGACAATTGTTTTAGATAGAAACCCAGATATACTTTTTGAAATGGGAAAAATAAAAGAGAAACAATTTTTAGTGGGATTTGCAGCTGAAACAGAGAATATTATAGAGAATGCTATTGGAAAATTAAAGAGAAAAAATTTGAATATGATTGTAGCTAATGATGCTTCTAATATGCAAAAAACTACTAATCAAATAAGAATAATTAAATCTGAAAATAGTATTAAAGAGATACCAGAAAAAGAGAAATCTCAATTGGCATTTGATATTTTAAGAGAGATTGAATTATAATAAAGAGAGAGTTGAAATAAATTGATGAAATATTTTAATTTATTCAGCTCTTTTTATTTTATAGAATTGTTAAAAATTAAGTACTTGTATTCTAAAAAAATATTATAATTTTTTAATAAATAATTGACATTTATCTCTAAATGAAGTATATTTTTTATTAAAATTAAGTTGTTTCATACAGGGGGAGATACTATGTTAAGAAGTAAATTGATGAATTTATCAGCTATGCTTATTTTTGGAACTATTGCTATTTTTGTAAGAAATATAGAGCTTACATCTAAGGAGATAGCTGTACTGAGAGGAGTGATAGGGAGTATATTTCTTTTGGGAGTTATGTTATTTTCAAAGGAGAAAACTTCATTTTCTGCAATAAAAAAGAATCTGCCTATTCTTGTATTGTCAGGTTTAGGAGTAGGTGCAAACTGGATATTTCTTTTTGAAGCATATAAGTATACAACTGTTTCAATTGCAACTCTAAGCTACTATTGTGCTCCAATATTTGTTACTATAATGGCACCTATTATTTTAAAGGAGAAGATATCTTTAATAAAATTTTTATGTGTTTGTACAGCTATGGTAGGAATGTTATGTATTGTAGGAACTAATAAAGGAAGTATAGGTGAAGGTTATAACCACTTTTTAGGAATTATTTATGGACTTACAGCAGCTGTTGGATATGCCAGTGTTATTTTAATGAATAAGTTTATTAAGGGGCTTAAAGGAGTTGAAACAACAGTGACTCAACTTGTTTTTGCTTCAATACTTCTTCTTCCATATGTGATGATTACTTCAGGTTTTGATTTTTCTAAAATGACAGGAATCTCTTGGGGGTATATGATATTTTTAGGGATTGTGCATACTGGGTTTGCTTATGCTCTTTATTTTTCATCTTTAAAAGAATTAAAAGGGCAAACAATAGCAGTTTTAAGCTATATAGATCCAATTACTGCTGTACTTATATCAGCACTATTTTTAGGAGAACAACTTACAATGTTTCAAATTATAGGTGGAGTTTTAATTTTAGGTTCAACATTTATTAGTGAAACTCAAGGAAAAAAGGAATAGAATTTATAAGGGGTTGTTGTAAAAAAATTTTTAATTGCAATAATCCCTTTATTTTTATCAAATGATAAAAAAATAATTTCTAAATTAAAAAAAATAAAAAATTTTTTAGTTTTTGCTATTGACAAATGAAAGTTTATGGGGTAATTATATATCAAGAAAGAGATACAACAGTCTAGACAATAAATTGTATCTAAAGGAGGAGATACCAGTGAAATCTTAGTGAGAGCAATTTAAAGAGAACAAACAAATATTTAATATATTGATAATATACCCAAGTATTAGAAATATGTGAAGTTAAATATTTGAAATTATTCCTTATCCAAAATATAACTGTGAAATTTTTATAGAAATAAGCTTTTAACTTAATTCTTTATCTTTAATTAAACTTTATCAAAAAAGTTTTTAGAGAAGAAAAAATAAAGAAATATAAAAAAATAAAAGATATTTTATAAAATTCAAGTTATAAAAGTAGTTATAAAAAATTCTAGAAAATTAAATTATAGTTTTAAAAAGGAGATAAACGTTAAAATAGATTATTTAATCTTAAATATTTTGGGAAATGTTAGAGAACATTGCTAATTATAGAGAAATAATTGAAATAATGGTTTAGGCTCTAAGGAAAATATAAATTTAATTGATTATCATAGATTATGAAGTAAGTTTAAATTATTAAGAAATTTAAAATACTTATAAGAGTGATAAAATTAAAATAGAAGAACAAATTTATAGTATAGATATTGGGGTATAAGAAATCTTTAATATTTGGAAGAGCAAAAGCTTTTCTAAGAAATATGTAGATGATTTCTTGAAAAATCGAAAAAGATGATAAGGAAAGAAAAAAATTAATTATAGATAGGAGGCAATATTGAATATTGAGGAGATAAATTAAGGGGGCTGTTTGGTAATCAAATATCAGGCAGCCCTTTTAATTTACAGACTTTTCTTCACACTTTCGAATTTTTAATATTTTTACATGCAAATAAAGTCTATCTAGTTTTTTTAGATAATTTATAATCTTAAAATATTTATGTGAATTTTGACTATCTATCCTTATTTTAAAATTGATTACAGGGAATCATTGATTTTTTTAGCCCTCTAGATTTTTATAAAAAGATCCTTGTAATTATTATATATTGTGTATTTTATGATTAACTTTCCTTAGTTCTTAAAATAATCTGAGAAGTTAGATAGATCCTTTCTAAAAATACGGTTAATTTCTACTTGTGTCCAAGATTTTATCGATACTCGCCTCAAATTACCTAATAAAAAAAGTGGCTTTAAAGGCCACTTTTTTTTATTTCACCATCTTCAAAATAAGCAGTTCCTAGTAATTTTCCATTTTCATAGAACATTGTCCAGTCACCATTGAGTTTTCCATTTTTAAAGTTTCCAATAGCATTTACAGAACCATTTTCATAGTACCTTATATATCTGCCATTTTTCTCTTGATCTCTATATTCTTCACGAATTTTAATTTCACCATTTTCATAGTAGTATATAACCTCTCCATGAAGATGTCCATTTTCAAAGCTTTCACAAACTTCAATCTCTCCATTTTCAAAAAATCTTTTAGATTTTCCATGAAGAAGATTATTTTTAAAAGAAGCAATCTCCTTTATAACTCCATTTGGATAGTAAGTTATTCTATTTCCTTCTAAAACTCCACTTTTAAAAAGTCCTCTAGTTTTAATAGTTCCATCTTCATAGTATTTTACCCACTCACCATCAAGTTTGTCCCTCATAAAAACCATTGATTCTTTCATATTTCCATTTTCATAGAACTGTATAGAGTCACCATTTAAACTACCATTGATAAAAGTATTAGATTCCTTTATACTTCCATTTTCGTAGAACTTTTCATTGATTCCCTCTTTAATCCCTTCAACAAAAGGTTCATATTCCTTTACAACTCCATTTCCATATCTAAATACAAAAACTCCTGTAAATGGTGTTATTTCATCTTCTACATAGGCAAGACCATTTCTCATTCTTTTTGTAAAGAACTCCTCTTTTCTAATACCTTTTTCTTTTTGTTCACTATTCATTTTCTTTTTCCCCATTTTCTTCTATTTTCTTATTTTCTGATTCAATATCCAATTTCTTTAAAAACCACTTTTTAGCTTTTAAAATAACTACTAAAAAGATAAAATAGTGTATATATTTTAACTCTTCAAAGCTTTTTTCGAAAACTTTATCACAAACAAATATTAAAGCTATCCAAAGTATTAGAATTCCAATTAAAATTCCTACAAATTTACCCCAGATTTTCCAAAACCCTTCTCTTATTTCCATAAATTTCTCCTTGTTTAATTCATTGTTCACATTATATCATGAATTCTTGATTTTTTAAATAAAAAAACTGAGATGGCTTTTACTTT
>ENA-OPVT01000362-OPVT01000362.1-human-gut-metagenome-genome-assembly--contig:-NODE-362-length-35762-cov-12.690621_pt1 | contig 35762 bp, 36 predicted proteins | sample MGYA00241499_ERZ501990 | MGnify/ENA primary metagenome ERZ501990 (study PRJEB25962, sample SAMEA2042104) | human gut metagenome | biome: human gut; feature: human-associated habitat; material: faeces...
TTATCATTTACTAGAAACAGGACAATCATTTGATCCTGCATTATTAAGATAAGACCAATGCATCTAAATACATCTGAACTTTTAAAAAAATACATTTTAAAAGTTCTTTTCGTCATGCCTAAATTTAATCCAATATTCACATTTTCAAAGATCTATTTAAAACTAACTAAAAAATCTAGTTATTTTTGTATTTTCAAACTTTTTCATAAAAAATACTTGAATTTTATATAGTTAGCTTTCACTTCATCAAAAGGACGATAAACCATAATATGGATTAAAGCATCCTTTCGATAATTATTGATAATTTCATAATCAGGCATCTGAGCAAGTCTACCAACAAGAAATACTTGATTATACATATAAAAATCACCTCCTCCAAAAGACTTGTTTTAAGAAGAAGGTGAATACGGGTTAAATAAAATTATTTCTTATTTACAAAAGCGATCGCAATGCCGCCATCATGTGCAATAGAAATGTCTGCATCCTCATCATTGAGATAAGGACTTCCGTCTTCATGATTCAAAATGACAATATCATGAAATGAAATACCACCAATACCTAAGTGATTTGCTTTCAGATAAGCTTCCTTAGCTGCAAAACGACCACCTAGATACTCTCTCTTACGCTTTTTGGTAGGAAATGATTGAAATATCACATATTCTTCATCTGACAGAATATGACGAACAAATCTTTCATTCTCAATATCTAAGCGAGAAAGTTCAACGATATCAACACCAATTCCCATTAATCTTCAAACTTCTTTTCATAAAGATTCATGAGTTCATCATAGCTCATATCATCATTGATTTCTTCAATCAAAGGATCTTCATTTTCCATGTCATGTTTGAACTTACCAGTTCTCTCTTCAACAATTTTGAGGTCTTCTTGTGATTCAAGTGTTAAAGTAGATAAATTCTTCAAGCGGTTTTCTACAGAATCAATCACTTCACTGCTTTCCTTCTTGACTACTTTTTCTACCTTCTTTGCCTTTTTCACAACAGGCTTTTCTTCCTCAATTCCTTGAGCGCCATAAAAAGGACTTAATACCGGTACCACATCATCCTCACGTCTTTTTATTTTTTTCTTAACTACTGGCTTTTTTTGTGGCACAGGGTTATTAGATTCCTGCACTCCGTTCATTGGAGAGATGATCTGACTCATGACATATTCTTGCTTTTTAGGCTTTTTAGGTTCTTCTTTTTTCTTTACTACGGGAGCCTTTACTTCGACCTTTTGTTCTTCAACTTTTTTTTCTTCGTTATAAATCATAGGTTCACTGAACTTTTCTTTACGACGCTGTTCAATCACAGGATCCACATGTGGTGGCTCCTCTTTCTTTACAGTATCTTCAAAATCCATATCTTTACCCATAATCCAATCTGTAATTTTCATATTCAACCCACACTTTCTTTTTTAAATTGAATCAATGAAAGACTGAACTTCCTCCTCTGTCTTTCTTAATTTGGATACCAATCGTCCTAGTTCCTGTCCCTTATCGTATGCGATAAAAGAAGGAATACCTAAGATTTTTAATTCAATACATAAATCAAGCATATCGTCACGATTCACATAATAGAATTGATATGCTGGATTGTTTTCAACAACATGTTCTATATAGGTTTTCATATAAAGACAATCTGGACACCAATCTGTAGAAAATACGATAATACACTTATTCTGGATAGCTTCTTTAAATTCTTCTAAAGAATGCAATTGAATGAGCTTATCCATTCATATCACCAAAATCAATATCAATTCTATAAATAGGGCCAAATGGTGAGAACTTCTTTTCATATTCAGTCATCACATTATCTTCATATCCTTCACTATGATGAAGATCTAAACATACATCATGGAAACGTGCTCCATAATTATTCATAGAAACAAGTGAGAATTCAAAGAATGGGCGGTTATCTGTCTTAAAAATCAAATGACCTTCATCCTTTAAAATACTCTTATAAACATCTAAGAATGAAGAATAAGTCAATCTTCTCTTTGAATGTCTCTTTTTAGGCCAAGGATCACTGAAGTTTAAATAAACTGTATCAATCTCACCTTCCGCAAATACTTCACCTAAAACTGCTGCATCTTCCTTCATAAAGCGAAGATTTGGTAAAGTTTCCATTTCTAAAAATTTCTTTACCGCAATAGTTAGAACTGTTGAATATTTTTCAATACCAATAAAGTTGATATTTGGATATCTTCTCGCATTTTCGATAATGAAATCACCTTTTCCCATTCCGATTTCAATCGCAATAGGATTGTTATTTCCGAATACCTCATGCCACTTACCTAAGTGGTCACGAGGATTAATAAAAACTAAATCTGCATGCTCTTGTAAAAAAGGCATCGCATCAGGATTATTTCTTAATCTCATAAAACCTCCATATCATTGTTATTATATCATAAAACGTTATAGTATGCTATTAATTTCCTCATCTGTAAGTGGTCTGTAATGACCTAATTTAAGACTCTCATCAAGTTTAAGTTCTCCCATGCTGATACGCTTCAAATAAACAACCTCTTTACCACACGCTTGAAACATTCTTTTAACCTGATGAAACTTGCCTTCATAAATAGTCACTTCACACTCACTGATTTCATCGCTCTTAATAATATTCAAAAAAGCTGGCATACATGTGAAATCTTCTAAAGGAATACCTTTAGTAAATGCATTGATATCACCTATTCCAAGTCTTCCCTTCACTTTAACATAATACGTCTTTGGAACATGTGTTCTAGGAGAAAGAAGACGATGTGCTAGCTGCCCATCATTAGTGATAAGCAGGAGCCCTTCTGTATCTACATCAAGTCTTCCGACTGGGAATAGTCCAGGATGATATTCTTTAATCAAATCAATAACCGTAGGATAAAGATTATCTTCTGTTGCACTCACATAACCATCTGGCTTATTCAACATATAATAAACATACTTTGAATAAACAATCTTTTCACCATCTACATAAATATCATCTTTTTCAGGATCAACATGAGCCCCTGATGATTTAATCTTCTTACCATTAGAAACAACAACTCCATCTTTTAAAAGCTGCTTCACATCTTTTCTTGAGCCATATCCACAATGTGCTAATAATTTATCAATTCTCATTCTTCACCTCAAAACAATAACTATAACTTTCATCAGAATCTGATTCATTTTGATCATAATGAACAAAAACCTTAAGCGAGTCTTTCTTCTTTACTCTACCTGACAAAGAAATACCCTTATAAATATTCTTCTTTTTATCAACGACTCCAGGAACCATAGAATAAGTATCCTTATCAAAATATCCAATTGTCGGCTGATAATCATCTAAACATGATGAACTATATGAAATAGCCTTAATATTGTACATGTTCTCTTTTGGTTCATCAATGACTAATTCATATCGATATCCTTCATTTATTTTTGTATAATACAATTTTATATTCATTTTATCAGAAATATTATCGAATTCCTTAGTTTTTTTGATATATAACAAATCTTCTTTGTATTTTTTTAATACACTATCTGAAATATCTGAATCTTTTGTCTTTGTTCCACATGCCGTCATAAATAAACAAAGCAAAACCACCAACAACTTCTTCATAATAAATTGCCTCCTATTTAAAAATTATAACATTCTCATCTATAAAACGTAAATACAATGTTAAAAAAAGAAGACAATTTCTTGTCTTCTTACTGGAAAATTTCAACAGCAAATTCGCAATTAAATGTTTCACCCTTCTTAAGTGCCACAGCACTTTCCTTATCTTTGAAATCTCCTTCAAAGTCAACATAATCAGTATGTCCAACCCAAGGTTCAATGGCAAGTAAACCACCCACATGCTTGCTTGTCCAAAGTCCTAAATGATCAAAGCCCTTCATATAGAAGTTCAAGCTCTTATTATTAGTAAGTGACTTTAATGAAACATAGCGAGATTTAAAATGAGGCACTACAACTGCATCATTATCAAACATAGCCTGACGTACAAAGAAATGACGTTCATTATCAAATAAACGTTTTGTTTCATGAGACATGCCTTTTCTTTCTACATCAATAATTTTCTGGTCTACTGTTTCATTCTGTTCAAATTCAATATAATAATCATTCGCATCTTCACCTTCAATAAATGGGCAGGCAAATGCTGGATGACCACCAATCTGGAAATAGATTACATCTTCATTATGATTTTCTACTCTAAATTCAGCTTTTAATTTATTGTCTACTAATGTATAAGTCACATATAAATCAAATTCATAAGGATACATTTTCTTGATTTCATCACTAGAGGATAAATGGAACACTACATGTGTATCATCATGTTCATATACTTCATATTCAGTATTTCTAGAGAAACCATGCTGATTCATATGATATTCCTTACCATCAATACGACATATTCCATTCTTTAATGCACCTACAATTGGGAAAAGTACAGGCGCACTATGTCCCCATAAACAAGGATCCTGCTTCCACATATAGTTGAGTCCATCCTGCATCCCAATAAGCTTTGAGATTTCAGCACCTTTAGGATCAAATTGTGCTTCTAAATAATCATTTTTAATTGTAATCATATCTACCCTCCAATTTTAGTTTCACCATTTAAAATGACTCTCTTAATATCGATTTCATCATCAATAAGAATCATATCAGCTACGCATCCTACTTTAATACGTCCATAATCCTTTAAACCTAGATGATCTGCAGGATTCTTAGTCGCATAACCAATAGCTTCATATAATGGCAAATCAAGATGTTTATAAGCATTTCTTACACACTGATTAAGGTTTGCAGTAGAACCAGCAAGGTTACCTGACTTCAAGCGCGCCTGACCATCCTTTACATAAACCTTCTGATTACCTAATTCATAAGTGCCATCTGGAAGCATAGCAGCCTCTAATGAGTCCGTAATTAAAATTAATTTGTCTGCACCTTTCATCTTAGATAAAATCTTAGCTGCTGGGAATGATACATGAATACCATCAAGAATAAGTTCTGCATATACTTCATCATGAAGCATTACAGCACCTACAACACCTGGCTCTCTATGTTTTAAAGGAGTCATCGCATTATAAGTATGAGTACCTGAAGTCGCACCTGCTTCTATAGCTTTCACTGCTTCTTCATAAGTCGCATCAGTATGTCCCATAGATACTACAACATTTTGGTCTCTTAAATATTTAATTAAATCTACAGCACCTTCAATTTCAGGTGCTAGAGAGATCTTCTTTACAAAATCAGGATGTTCACCTGCAAAAGATAAGTAGTTTTCTACAGTAGGTGCAATCATACATTCTTCTGGCTGAGCACCTTTATATTTTACACTAAAGAAAGGTCCTTCTAGGTGCATACCTAGGATCTTAGCACCTTCTACCTTATCCTTATTATCATAGCCTGCTGCAATAGCCTTTTTAATATCTTCAGCTGGCATAGTCATAGTTGTAGGTAAAAAGCTAGTTACACCTGTCTTTAATTCTGATACAGAAATATTATTTAAATCTTTAAAAGTTGCATACATTGTATCGCTACCATTACGTCCATGAGTATGCACATCAATCATACCAGGCGCAACATATAAGCCCTTTGCATCTATTACTGTTTCATCAGTAGGTACACGGTTACTGACTTCTGTAATCTTTCCATTTTCAAAAAATACATTTAATTCTTTAATAGAATCTTCTAAAATCACTTTACCATTTATAATAACGTTTTTCATATTGAAATCCTCCTTTCTCTATTATAGCACATATTTATCGTATAATGAAATTATACAAATTTTTATACGTATATATTTTGACTTTAATGTAAAAAAAGAGCCTCTTGATAGAGACTCTTAGTGTAAGTTCTTAATTAATTCTTCAATACGATTACCATATTCTAATGATTCGTCTACCTTGAAGATTAATTCAGGACATTTTCTGATTTTTAATCTTCTAGCAAGCTGTGAACGGATAAAACCTTTACATCTTTCTAATGCCTGAAGACCTTTACCCTGATTCTTCATGAATGTCACATAAACCTTTGCGACAGACATATCATTTGTACAGCTTACTGAAGTAACAGTACACATACGTAATGCTGGATCTTTTACTTCATCACGAAGAATTAATGATAATTCCTTCATGATATAATGATTCATCTTATCTACTTTTAATGAAGCCATAAATTAACCTTCAACTTCCTGCATAACATATCCTTCAACGATGTCGCCTTCTTTGATATCGTTATAGTTTTCGATAGTTAAACCACATTCATAGCCCTGGTTAACTTCCTTCGCATCATCCTTGAAACGCTTTAATGAAGCAAGCTTACCTTCATAAACAATGATACCTTCACGAATTAATCTGATACCACAATCTCTCTTAATAGAACCATCTGTTACATAACATCCAGCGATATTACCAATCTTAGAAACCTTATAAATATGTCTAATTTCAGCCTGACCAGTAACTACTTCTTCCATTTCAGGAGCAAGCATACCCTTCATGGCTGCTTCAATTTCTTCAACCATCTTATAGATTACCTGGTGTAAACGGATTTCTACACCTTCTTCATCTGCTTTACGACGTACATTAGCATCTGGTCTAACATTGAAACCATAAATGATTGCCTTAGAAGCACTTGCAAGAAGGATATCAGATTCAGAAATAGCACCAACAGTAGAACGGATAACATTCACTCTTGCACCTTCTACATCAATCTTTTCTAATGAACTCTTAACTGCTTCTGCAGTACCATTTACGTCAGCTTTAACAATGATATTTAAGTCAACGACTTCACCAGACTTCATCTGAGAAAATAAGTCATCAAGACTCATTGCTGAAGTAGAGTTTCTTTCTTCTTCAATCTTCTTCTGAGCACGTTCTTCACCAACATGTCTCGCTTCTTTTTCAGTTTCAAATACCATGAACTTATCACCTGCTTCAGGTACATCATTTAAACCAGTAATTTCTACTGGAGTTGCAGGACCTGCAGATTTAATTTCACGTCCACGATCATCAACTAACTGTCTGACACGACCATAAGTCGCACCAACAACAATTGGGTTACCACTTCTTAAAGTACCATTCTGAATTAATAGAGTCGCAACTGGTCCTCTACCCTTATCAAGACGGCCTTCAATAACACTACCATAAGCCATACGCTTTGGATTTGCTTTTAATTCAGCAAGTTCAGCTACAACTGTAACTGTTTCTAATAATTCATCGATACCAATACCCTTTTTAGCTGAAATGTTTACATAAGGAACATCTCCACCCCATTCTTCAGGCATAAGTCCAAGTTCAGATACTTCAGTCATAATACGCTGAGGATCAGCACCTGGTTTATCAATCTTATTAATAGCTACAATAATAGGTACATTTGCAGCTAAAGCATGGTCTACTGCTTCTCTAGTCTGAGGCATAACACCATCATCAGCAGCAACTACAATAATAACAATATCAGTAATCATTGCACCACGTGCACGCATTGCAGTAAATGCTTCATGACCTGGTGTATCAAGGAAAGTAATCTTCTTACCTTTTACTGATACCTGATAGGCACCGATATGCTGTGTAATACCACCAAATTCACCTTCAGCAACTCTTGACTTTCTAATATGGTCAAGTAATGTTGTCTTACCATGGTCAACGTGACCCATGATAGTAATAACTGGAGGTCTTGGCTCTAAATCTTTAGGATCATCCACAACTTCTAAATCTTCAAAGTTTACTTCACTTACAGGAACAACCTTTTTACATTCAAGACCATATTCCATACAAATAAGTTCAACCTGTTCATCATTTAATGATGAGTTGATTGTCACCATTGTACCTAACATGAATAAAACCTTGATAACATTTGCTGGTGTCTGACCAATCTTTTGAGAAAGTTCATCAACAGTGATGCCTTCTTCATATTCAACAACACCATCTACAACAGCTTTTTCTTCTTTCTTGCTAGGAAAGTTTGAGATCATTTTCTTCTTGTCATTCCCTTTGTTTTTTATGTTTTTCTTCTTTTTTGCCATAAATTACCCTCCTAACTTAGATTTTATACTTTTCGCAAAACCAGCATCAAGTACCGCAATTGCCATTCTATTGATTTTACCAACAGAATTAGAGAGCTCTTCACTTGTGCCAGCAACATAATAATCTACATGATAATATGTACACTTATCAATATATTTCTTCTTCGTATTGTCACTTGCATCACTCGCAATAAATACAAAATGAGCCTGCTGTGACTGGACAGCCTTTAAAGCACTCTCTCCAGTCGCAAGCTTTCTTGCACGCATCGCAAGACCTAATAAAGAAGCCACCTGCTTATTGAGCATAAGTCTTAAGCTCCTCATAGATTTCTTCAGGAATCTCAGTATCAAGAACTCTATTTAAAATCTTTTTCTTCTTTGCAAGTTCAATTGCATCCAAAGAACGTTTTAAATAAGCTCCACGACCGTTCTTTTTACCTGTAGGATCAACAGAAACTTCTCCTTCTTTATTTTTCACAATACGAATGAGTTCTTTCTTTGGCAGCTGTTCACCAGTTGCCACACACTTTCTTAAAGGCACTTTCTTCATAAAAGATCACCTCTAGTCTTCATAATATTCATCATACTGATCATAATCAATATCTTCATCATATTTAGGATCATGATCTGGTTCTTCTGAATCATCTTCATCATCAAATGATTCATCATCTCCTAAGTCTTCTTCTACCTTATCTTCTTCATTTTCATCTTCATCTAGAGTTAAAATGATAGATTCTTTTTCTTCATCTGCTTCATGTTCTTCCATAGATTTCTTCATCTTTTCAAGAAGTTCCATATCTACTTCAGGTGCATCTAAATCAATACCTTCTTCTAAGATTTCAGATACTGATTTAATATCAATCTTCCAGTTTGTCAATTTGACTGCAAGTCTTGCATTCTGACCACGCTTACCAATAGCAAGAGATAACTGATCATCAGGTACAACAACTAAAGCACTGTTCTTAGAATGATTTAATTTTACTCTTTCAACCTTAGCTGGAGAAAGAGCATGAGAAATGAATGTTACAGGATCTTCAGACCATTCAATAATATCGATCATTTCACCATTTAATTCTTCAACAACATTTCTAACACGATTCCCCTTTGGACCAACACATGCACCAATAGGATCAATATCAGGATTTGCTGTATAAACCGCAATCTTAGAACGTTCACCTGCTTCTCTAGATACTGATTTGATTTCTACAGTTCCCTCAAAGATTTCAGGAACTTCCATTTCAAATAAACGCTTTACTAATCCTTCATGAGTACGAGATACGCTGATATGAGTACCTTTAGTAGTGCGTTCTACTTCACTCACATAAACCTTAACATGTTCACCTTCAACTAGAGTTTCACCAGGAATCTGGTCTTTAGATGAAAGAAGTGCACCTGTCTTACCAATGTTGATAATTGCGAATCTTTCTTCTACACGATCAACAGTACCATTGATGATTTCATCAAGTTTATTGATATATTCATTATATAAAGCTTCTTTTTCAGCTTCTCTGATTTTCTGTCTTAATAACTGTTTAGTTTGAATTGCAGCTAAACGACCAAATTCAGAAATATCAGCTTCTTCAACGACTTCATCTCCAACCTGATATTTTGGATCAATTTCCTGTGCTTCTTCAATAGAATATTCAAAATCTTCATCATTTACATCATCTACAACATAATGAGTTGTAAAGATTCTGATTTTTCCATCATCATCAATCTTACAATCAACGATTGATTCTGCCCCACTATAGTTTTTCTTATATGACTTAGCAAGTGCTTCAGTCAATGCTTCAATTACAATAGCACTATCTAGCCCTTTATCTTCAATAAGATTTTCAAGAGCTGATTTGTAACCTTTATCCTTTTTCGCCACGTTTTTTACCTCCTAGAACTTTACAGCGAGTCTGATGAATTTAATATCATCATAGTTTATAGTTATTTTCTTTCTTACAGCTTTCACCATATACTGGATCAATAATTCCTTACCATCAATAGAGGCTAATGTTCCTTCTAGAGAATCAATTCCATTCTTTGGATTCTTCAAATCAATATGAACATATGAGCCAACATGAGCTTCTACCTGCTCAAAAGTCTTTAATGGCTTTTCAATTCCTGGAGAAGATACTTCAAGATAATACTCGTCCTTGATTAAATCAAGTTCATCTAACTTTTCACTCACAGCTTCACTGACTGCAACACAAGTATCCATGTCAAGATTTCCATCATTCTTTTCAATGAAGACACGTAAATACCATTCTCCTTTTTCCTTTACATATTCCATTGAATCAAGATGGCATTCAAATGAAGCAATAATAGGCAATAAGCCTTCTTTAATTTTCTCTAGCATAGAACCTCCTATTCAATAAATAACGAGAGGGTCTCCCCTCTCGTCTTTTGCTAAATCGAGTATAGCACAGTTAAATGTATAAGTCAAATAATGTTGAAAAACACGTAAAAAAACCTATAAATCAAAGATTGTAAGCTGATCACTTTCAGAAAAACCATTTAAAACACCCATCTTCTGCAGTGTCTCAATATGTGTTCCTGAAAGACGTGTTCTCTTTTTAATGTCTTCAATAGAAGTGAAAGGTCTCTCCTTTCTTGCTTCTACTACTGAGTCACCAACGGCATCACCTAATCCATCAATAGAAGTAAAAGGAGGAATAATAGCTGTTGGATCATCTGGATGACAAATAAACTTTCTAGAATCAGATTGATCAAGAGAAATCTTACTGAACTTTATGCCTCTTTCAAACATTTCTAAAGCAACCTCAAATACAGTAATCAAGCCTTCTTCTTTATTGGATGCTTTATGTTCAGCCTTTAACTTTAAACATTCCTGATATTTATCATATACTGCTTCTTTTCCAGCAATGAGCGTTTCAATATCATAGAAATCACATCTAGTCGTAAAGTATACAGCATAATATTCTCTTGGATAATATAATTTCCACCAAGCTACACGTATGGCACTTAATACATAAGCGACGGCATGGGCTTTAGGGAACATGTATTTAATCTTTAAGCATGAATCAATATACCATTGTGGTACATTATGTTTCTTCATGAGTTCAACATACCCCTTTTGCGGGAATACTTTAGGTGACTTACCTTTACGTACACATTCCATGATATCAAAAGCATCCTTGTTAGGAAGTCCCTTTTCAATTAAGTAAACCATGATATCATCACGACATCCGATAACCTGCTGTAATGTACAAGTCCCTGACTTAATCAATGTCTCCGCATTGCCTAGATATACGTCAGTCCCATGAGATAATCCAGAGATAATAACTAATTCATTAAAACTTTTTGGATGTGTCTGTTCAAGCATGCCACGGACAAACTTTGTACCAAATTCTGGTAACCCTAAGGCGCCTGTCTTACAGTTTAAGAATGATAGATCGCAGCCTAATGCTTTAGAACTATTAAATAAGCTCATAACCTTCTGATCATTTGTAGGAATAGACTTTGGATCAACACCTGTCATATCCTGAAGCATACGAATAACAGTAGGATCGACATGCCCTAAGATATCAAATTTTAATACGTTATCATGAATCTTATGGAAATCGAAGTGAGTTGTACGCCATTCAGCATTCACATCATCTGCAGGATATTGATAAGGTGTAAAGTCAAATACTTCCATGTCATTAGGAATAACGATAATACCACCTGGATGTTGACCGGTAGTACGTTTAACCCCCGTACATCCATTAGCAAGTCTTTGTAATTCAGCACTACGGATATGATCTTCTAAACCTAAGTTTTCAGCATATGCTCTTGCATAACCATAAGCTGTCTTTTCTGCAACAGTAGAAATAGTACCGGCTCTAAAGACATGGTCTTCACCAAAGATTGTTTTAGTATAAGCATGTGCTTTAGGTTGATATTCACCTGAGAAGTTTAAGTCGATATCTGGAACCTTATCCGCATTGAACCCTAAGAAGGTTTCGAATGGGATATTATGTCCTTCGCCTTTCATCTTATGTCCACATACTGGACAATTCTTATCAGGTAAATCATAACCATCAGAAATAACTCCTTCTTCTAAGAATTCATTATGTTTACAATGAGGACATATATAATGTGGTGCAAGAGGATTTACTTCTGAAATACCAGCCATAGTGGCTACGAAAGATGAACCAACTGATCCTCGAGATCCTACTAGGTAACCTGCTTCATTAGAAACTCTTACAAGTTCTGAAGCGATAAAATAAATAACTGCGAATCCATGTTTGATGATGTTGGATAACTCTTTTTCAAGTCTTGCTGATACAATCTCTGGTAATACTTCACCATATGTCTCATGCGCATTCTTATGACATAATTCTCTAAGTTTCTTATCTACGTTTTCAATTGAAGGTGGATATAATCCTTCTTTTGTGACAATAATATCATCACCAATCATATCTGCAATCTTATTTGTATTAGTGACAACATATTCATATGTATCTTCATCACTTAAATAAGGGAAGCATTCCAACATTTCATCTGTTGTTCTTAAATAAACATCAGGTGTTAAAGCACGAGGATTATTTCTTACAAGAAGTGGATGAGGTTTACCGTTAATCTGAATCTTAGAGTTAGTAATAAATACTTCACGGTATACCTTATCTCTCTTATCTAGAAAATGAACATCACCTGTCGCACAGATGAGTTTATTTTCTTCTTTCGCAATCTTAATAATACGCTTGTATATTCTTTCTATATCATCAATAGAATCATACTTACCACGATCTACCAAATACATCGCATCTTCTAAAGGCTGTATTTCTACATAATCATAGAATCGTATTTCTTCTCTTAATTCTTCTTCATCTCTTGTAGAAGCTATTTCAAAGACTTTAGAATTTAAACAGCCACTACCAAAGATTAATCCTTCGCGATAGAATTCTAATTCACTTCTAGGAATACGATCACATTGATGGAAATACTTAGTATTCGCAATAGACACAAGTCTAAACATGTTCTTTAAACCTTCAGGTGTTTTCGCAAGAACACACATATGATAAGGGAAAGCGTGCTTATAACTGTCTTCTATTTCGATATCATTGATTTCATCAATCGTCTTAAAACCTTTCTTAATTAAATCCTGAAGCATGACATTAAATGAATGACTTAATACTTCAGCATCATAGTCAGCACGGTGAGCCGCTTCTGTATCATAAGGAATATGATAAAAACGACAGACAGCCCCTAATCGATAAGAACGCATTAATGGTATGAGACGTCTAGACAAAGGCAATGTATCAATCCATGGATTTTGAATAGGTTCTTTTCCCATTCTCTCTAGCGCCTTATCTAACATACCAATATCGAAACGACCATTATGCGCAATGAGAAGATTATCTCCAAAGAATTCCATTAATTTAGGCATGAATTCTTCAATTGTAGGCGCATTTCTAATATCTTCATTCGTAATAGATGTTAATTCAGTAATCTTCTTAGAAATAGGTTTAGGAGATTTAATAAATGTCTGTAATCTTCCAATCTCTAAACCATTTTTTATCTTTACTGCACCAATTTCAGTAATATAATCATCTATCTGAGATAAACCTGTTGTTTCTAAGTCAAAAGAAACATAAGTTAAATCATTAAGCTTTAATCCATTCGCATTGAAAACACAATCAAAGTTTGTATCAATCATGTTCATTTCAACACCATAGATCATCTTCAGCTTGTCTCCTGCTGCTGCCTGTGCATCAGGGAAAGACTGCACGTTACCATGATCAGTTACTGCAATAGCACTCATACCCCATTCTGTTGCTCTTTTAATATAAGAACCAACAGTCGCAATACCATCCATAGTAGACATATTAGAATGGCAATGTAGTTCTACACGCTTCTTTTCCGCCTTATCAATACGTGGCTTAGGCGCAGGAATAATTTCTATTTCAGTCGCAATAATCACCTGTTCTCGTGCAAAACTGTCATATTCAAAGGTACCTTTGACACGAATCCATTTACCACCTTTTTTTAATTGTTCCATTTCTTCTAATGTATTACGATTCTTATTCTCAAATCTCTTAACCATAATACTATCAGAATAATCTGTCACAAGAAGTGTCTGAATATGCTTACCACTTTTAGTCTGTGTTGTTTCTTCCTGGAAACAATACCCCTGTACAGCTACTTCACGCATTGTATTATCTAATTGACTGATCTGCGTCATGACATATTCTTTCTTATAACGTTTATAATTACCTGCTGGCTTAGAATAAGCAGGAGGTGCATCATTCATCGCTTCATTATATTTTTCAAGTGCACTTGAATCTATATGAACACCTTTTTTTTCTTCCATCTTTGCAATAGTCTGTTGATATTCATGATTATCTGCATCTACTTCAGCTCTTAAATCAATATTAATACCAAAGCCAGATAATAATGTACGCATTTCATTAAGTTGAGTCTTAATAGAATCACATTGAATATGATTAACAGTATGTAATGTCAAAATATTATCCTTTAAATCCATATCATCTCTAGTCATGCTTTGCATTTCAGGTACATTGCCTAATACATGATGCATAATATAGTCACTATATTCAATAACATCTTCTTCTCTAAAATGATTAGAAGTTGTTTCAAAGAGGAATTCACATGGATAAGGGAATAAATGCTGGGCTTCTTTTAAAGCCTTCACATTACTAAGAGGCATTAATTCTGGTGAACTGATATAAAAGGTATAACGGCTATCATGATGGACAACTACTCTTGTAATATCAGCCTGCGAAAACGCCTGATTTGTATCTATATGTAATTGTTGTAATAAAATATTTAGTTTATTCATAAAATCACCTTTTAAAAAGGAACCGAAGTTCCTTTATTTAAATAATCGCAGCAAGTCCTGATAAGTGACTGCAATCATGAGACCAAATACAAGTGCAAGTCCAAGAACCTGCAATGCATATTTCACCTTCACAGGTACTTCTCTATGGATAATACCTTCAATTAAAGAAAGAATAGCCTGATAGCCATCTAACCCCGGAATAGGTAATAAGTTTAAGATTCCAATATTTACTGACAACATCGCAACTAAATATAGAAGTGTTGTCATAGAACCAGATTCTCTTACCTGTGAAGTGACTTTATAAATTCCCACTGGTCCTGACATCTGCTTAATAGTAGACGCAAAATTCACAATAAGCTGTCCCAATGCATTAAAGATTGCAGTAGACATCTCACATAATTCTTTAAATGTATAGCTGAATGCTTCAGTGACACTCATTCTTCGAGTCACCTGCATAAAGCCAAGAACATAACGCCCCTGTTCTTCATTATATGGACTCACTGCCTTGACCACAATACTATTTTTACCACGTCTGACAGTAATATCTAATGTCGCATTTCTAGAGTCAATCTTTAATGCTTTCTTAGTCATATCACTATGAAGATCTTCATAACTTGCGACTGCATAAGACACACCAGTCTGCTTACATTCAATATTAGTTACAATGTCACCTTTTTTAAATCCATATTTTGTCGCAGAACCATTTTCTACAAGTGTTCCTACTTCACAACGATTGACATTCACCTGACCACCCATTAAGTTTGCAGATAACATAATGACAAGCGCAAGCATGAAATTCATAAAGACACCTGCAAGCATAATAATAATCTTTTGATATGTCTTCTTACCCTTTAATGTACGTTCTACAGGAACATCCTTAAATTCTTCATTGTCTTCCTGATCTGCTTCACCTGCCATAGAGACAAAACCACCTATTGGTAAAGCACGAATCTGGAATTCTGTTTCTTTTCCTTTTTTTCCATAAATCTTAGGACCCATACCAATACTAAACGCGCCACAATAAACCTTGAAAAACTTAGCAGCTACAAAATGTCCTAATTCATGTATAACAATAATTCCTGTAAGAATAAGCAGGAAAACGAGTACATTCAATAAAGTCTGCATCTTATAAACCTACTTTCTTTCTTACAAAAGCTCTTGCATCCGCATCTATCTTGATCAATTCGTCAAGAGATGGATTTTCAACAACAGTATGTGCATTCATGGCTTCTTCAATTAAATCAACGATTTCTAGGAATTTAATCTTTCCATCACGGAATAACTGATTGGCTTCTTCATTTGCGCCATTGAAGACACAAGGCATACTGCCCCCTATTCTTCCTGCACGATAAGCAAGAGGTAATGCTTTAAATCTTTCTGTATCAGGCTTATAGAAATGAAGTGTTCCAATATCTGATAAAGAAAGTCTCTTACTATTAATAAGCGGTATTCTATGAGGATATGTTAAAGCATATTGAATAGGCAAACGCATATCTGGAGTACCTAATTGTCCGATTACTGCAGTATCTGTACATTCAATCATAGAATGTACAACACTTTCAGGATGAATCAATACTTCAATATCATCATAATCTACATCAAAAAGCCATTTGGCTTCCATAACCTCTAAACCTTTATTAACTAAAGTCGCACTATCAATAGTGATCTTTGCACCCATGCTCCAGTTAGGATGATTTAATGCCTGTTCAACAGTGGCATCCTTTAATTCATCTAATGATTTATCACGGAAACTTCCACCACTACATGTTAAAAGTATTTTTGAAATTTCTCTTGGATACTCTCCATGCATTGATTGGAAAATAGCACTATGTTCACTATCTACAGGAAAAAGCTGAATGCCATATTCTTTTGCGAGAGGAATAATAATATGTCCCGCAACTACTAGAGTTTCTTTGTTTGCAAGCGCTATATCCTTACCTGCTTTAATCGCTTCGATAGTTGGTAATAATCCTGCAAATCCTACAATCGCATTAAGAACTATTTCTGTCTCTTCAAGAGTACTAATTTGAATAAGTCCTTCCTGTCCAAGATAAAAATGACGATCTGGATATTTTTCACTTAAATAATCATAATCTTTCTGTTCTAGTACACAAATATGTGGAACAGGAAGTTGATTCATGATTTCTTCTAATTTCTTGATATTGTGTCCTGCTGACATTGCAACAATTTCAAATTCATCAGGATGTCCAGTCACAACATCAATTGTCTGCGTTCCAATAGAACCAGTCACACCAAGTACTGTAATTTTTTTCATAGATTGCCTCCTTCATTAGAGTAATGTAAGTAAGAATCCTAAAATCATAGAATTAAAGATGATAGAATCAAAACGATCCAATACACCACCATGACCAGGGAAAATCTGAGAATAGTCCTTTACTTCAAAAGTTCTCTTAATAGAACTAAATGTCAAATCACCAATCTGACCTGTTGTTGCAAGTACAAAGCTCATTAAGGCAAGATGAGGAAGTGCATAAGGAATCTTAACACAATAAGCATAAGCTAAACCTAATAAACCACCACATACTATACCACCAATAGACCCTTCAATTGTCTTCTTAGGTGAAAGACGAGGATTAAGTTTATGTTTACCAATTGCACGTCCCACAAAATAAGCAAATGTATCAGCGCCTAAAGTTGCAAGTGCTAAGAAGATAACATATCTAATATCTAAGGCTGTTCTAAAATAATAAATAGCATGAAGACCAAGAACTACTAAAGTCGCACTTGTAAAGTAATATGAAATTCTCAAGAAAGGCATACCTGCATCAAAGATTCCACAAGTTAATAATATAACCATGTAAATTACAATAAACATATTAGAAACAAGTAATCCTTTTGAAAAGAATAATGAACCTAGAATATAAACACCTAGTACTCCATATAAATAAAAATGTGGCTTAGGTTCTTTTGTAATAGATAGTAATTCATATGTAGCCATAACACCAATAAAGGCCATAAGGATTTTAAAAGGAATACCACTTACAATAACACACGGTAAAAATAAAACTACTAATACAATCGCTGTTATGACTCTTTGCTTCATTTCTTCACTCCTCCATAACGACGATCTCTATTCTGATATTTCCAGATACATTCATGTAATTTTTCTGCATTAAAATCTGGCCAATATGCTTCATCAAAAATAAATTCAGCATAACTTAACTGCCATAATAAGAAGTTAGATAAACGACATTCACCACTTGAGCGAATCATTAAATCAACAGGCGGTAATTCCTTAGTCATTAAATGAGATTCAAAATAATCTTCTGTAATATTATCTAAGTCAATCTTACCTTCTTTATATTCTTCACAAATCGCTTTAGTGGCTTCAACGATTTCATCACGTCCACCATAGATAAATGCAAAGACAAGCTTTAATCCAGTATTATCTTTAGTTTTATTAATAGCATCATTAATAATGTCTTGAGTTTCCTGTGGTGCGAGTTCTAGATGACCAATTGTCATAATACGTACATTATTATCCATTAGTTCCTGAAAATATAAAGAGAAGAACTCTTTAGGTAACTTAAAGATATATTCTACTTCACTCTGTTCTCTTTTAAAGTTTTCAGTAGAGAATGCATAAACAGTCATTGCTTTTACACCTAAGTTGTTGGCTTCTAAAGCAAGATTTCTTATTGTTTTAGTTCCTTCATGATGACCATATGTTCTAGGCATTTTTCTTTTCTTAGCCCATCTTCCATTTCCATCCATGATAAATGCGATATGAGCTGGAATTCGATTCATATCTAATGTATATTTTTCTTTTCTATTAAAAAGCATAATAATCACCTCATAAACCGTATTATAACATAGTGCACTCTATTTTCAAACAGACAAAAAAAGGAGGATTTCATAATCCTCCCAAAATGACATTAAACTGTCATTAAATCTTTTTCTTTTTCTTTAGCAATCTGTTCGATTTTCTTAACAAATTCATTTGTTAAATCCTGAACATCTTCCTTACCTGCTTTTACTTCATCTTCAGTTTCGCCAGTCTTTTCAACATCAGCATTTGCATTTCTTCTGATATTTCTTAAAGCAACCTTAGCTTCTTCAGCAAGCTTATTTACCTGCTTAACCATTTCTTTTCTTCTTTCTTCAGTTAGAGGTGGAATCACAATACGGATGACTGTTCCATCATTCTGTGGAGTTAAACCTAAATCAGCTTGATAAATACCATGTTCAATATCCTTCATAGAATTCTTATCATAAGGCTTAATCACTAACTGACGACCTTCTACAACTGAAATACCAGCAACCTGATTAAGTGGAGTTGGTGAACCATAATATTCAACCATAACTCTATCAAGCATGCTTGGATTAGCACGTCCAGTTCTAATATTAACTAATTCATTAGAGAAAGCGTCAATTGATTTCTCCATCTTTTCTTTTGCTTCTTCAAGTACTAATTCTACCATTATTATTCTCCCTTTGAAATAATTGTGCCAGCCACTTCCTGTTTACATGCTAACGCAATATTTCCTTCTTTCTGCATATTAAATACACTTAAATCAATGTTGTTGTCTTTACATAAAGTAATAGCTGTCTGATCCATGATCTTTAAATCTTTATTAAGAACATCTAAGTAAGTTAACTTATCAAACTTAACAGCATTTGAATCTAACTTAGGATCAGCTGAATAAACACCATCAACACCATTCTTAGCCATCAAGATAACATCTGCATGAATTTCAGCAGCTCTTAATGCAGCAGTAGTGTCTGTAGTAAAGTATGGACTACCTGTTCCAGCTGAGAAAATAACAATACGACCTTTTTCAAGATGACGTACAGCTCTTCTTCTGATATATGGTTCAGCTACTTCTTTCATATCAATAGCAGTCATAACACGTGTTTCAAGACCAATTGATTCTAAGGCATTCTGTAAAGCAAGACCGTTCATAACAGTTGCAAGCATACCCATGTAATCTGCACTTGCTCTTTCCATACCCATATCGGCACCAGTCTTGCCTCTCCAGATATTACCGCCACCGCAAACAATCGCAATTTCAACACCAAGATCTTTTGCATCTTTGATCTGCTGTGCAATGTCTTTAACTACAATAGGATTAATACCAAAGCCCTGATCACCAGCCAAAGCTTCACCACTTATTTTTAATAAAACTCTTTTATAATTCATATGGATCTCCTTCTGTAAAATCTACAAATTAATTATAAATAGAATTAAGTTTTTAGTCAACAACGAACTGATACCACAAAACTTACTCCACAAACAAAAACTTCCCGATTAAGTAATCAGGAAGCATTTATACTATGAATTCGAATTTTTTGGTAAGATTAAGTTTAAAACAATAGCTGTAATAGTAGCAAGGACTACTGGAGACTTACCAAAGATAGTTGTCACCCAAGATGGGAATGATGCAAGTGCTGCATTTGCCTGAGTAACACCCATACCAAGTGCAACAGCTAAACCAACAACTGTAGTATTTCTGAAATCCATTGGATGAGATGCGATTAATTTAATACCTGTCATCGCAATAGATGCAAATACAGAAACAGTGGCACCTCCAAGAACACAATAAGGAATTGTAGTTAAAAGTGATGAAAACTTAGGAATAAGACCTGCAACTAAAATAATGCTAGCTGCAATTCCAAATACCTTTTTAGATACAACTTTTGTTGAACCAACAATGCCAACATTCTGACTATAAGTTGCAGTTGGTAAACCACCAAAGAATGCACAGAAGATATTAGTTAAACCATAAGCAACAATACCACCATTTAATTCTTCATCAGTAGGCATACGATCCATACCACCTGTTGTAGTGGCAGAGAAATCACCAATTGCCTGAATAGAGTTTATTGCGAATAATACCGCAATTGCCACACATGCTGCTGGATTAAACTTCACACCAAAATGCATGAATTGTGGTAAAGCAAACCATGATGCATTTGCGACAGCTGAGAAATTGATCATACCAAAGAAGAAAGCAATAATATAACCAACAATAATACCAATTAAAATAGAAGCTAATTTAAAAATTCCTTTACCATAATGGTTCAAGAAAGTAACAACAGCTAATGTAATAAAAGCAATAAGCCAGTTCTGCCAAGAACCATAATTCTTAGAAGCTGCACCACCAGCCATATAATTAATAGCTGTAGGATACAATGATAAGCCGATTGAGAATACTACTGTACCAGTAATAAGTGGTGGAAAGAATTTTCTAATCTTCTTTACAAATAGTCCTACAATAACAGCAACAATACCACCAGCAATCTGTGCGCCTAAAATAGTTGCAATATCAAATTCACCAGCAATTGCCTGCATAGTAGGCAGATAGGCAAAACTAATACCCATGATAACAGGTAATCCTGCCCCAATTGCAAGTTTTTTCCCTCTTAATAACGGAAAAACCTGAAATACTGTAGAGATAGCAGACATTGTAAGTGCAGCCTGAATCAGAATAACTGAATCACTCGCTGAAAGTCCTGCAACTCCTGAAATAATAATAGCAGGTGCAACACATCCGACAACCATGGCCACAACGTGCTGAAGTGCTAAAGGTAAAGCTTGTGATGTAGAAGGCTTTCCGTCTAATTTGAAAAGTTCTTCTGACATACTAGTTTGATCTTTACTCATATTTCCTCCTCATTTGTATACAAAAAATACAATTCAGATAATAACACGTAATTGATTATTGTGCAATGGATTTATTATTATAAGAAAATAGTAAAAAAAAGAAGTACTATTCGTACTTCTTCTAAGAATCATAATTATTTTTTAGCAGCAGCCATCTGAGCAGCTACTTCAGCAGCGAAGTCTTCTTCTTTATGTTCCATACCTTCACCAACCATGAATCTAGCCATTTCTACAACTTTACCGTTACCTAAGAACTGAGCAACTGTTAAATCAGGGTTCTTAACGAATTCCTGGTCAACTAAGCAGATAGCCTTTAATTCTTTGTTTAAACGTCCAGCAATCATCTTTTCTACGATGTTTTCTGGTTTTGGTTTAGCTGACTTAGCATTTTCTTCTAAAGCCTGTTTCTTTAATACTTCAGTTTCCTTAGCGATATGTTCAGCAGGGATTGCAGATCTATCGATGAACTGAGGAGCACTTGCAGCTACGTGCATAGCAACATCTCTAGCCTTTTCTTCATCGCTATCAGCAATTTTAACTAAAGCAGTGATCTTACCACCCATATGAGAGTAAGCACCGAATACTTCGTTTTCAGCCTTAGTCATAACAGCAAATCTTCTTAAAGATAATTTTTCACCGATTTTACCTGATTTTTCAGCGATTATAGTAGCAAGATCTTTACCTTCTACTTCAATCTTTAAAGCTGCTTCAACATCAGCTGGGTTGTTAGCAACAATAGTCTTTGCAACATTTGCTACTAATTCCTGGAATTCAGCGTTCTTAGCAACGAAGTCAGTTTCAGAGTTAACTTCTACTAAAGCTGCTTTATCACCGTCAATTACAAATGTAGATAAACCTTCAGCTGCAATTCTGTCAGCCTTCTTAGCTGCCTTTGCGATACCTTTTTCTCTTAACCAGTCAAAAGCTTCTTCGATGTTACCGTTAGTAGCATCTAAAGCCTTTTTACAGTCCATCATACCTGCACCAGTTTTTTCACGTAATTCTTTTACTAATTTTGCACTAATTGCCATTTGTTTTTCCTCCGTAAATTTTATTAAAAAGGAGAAAGCATAATGCTTTCTCCTTTTGATTATGCTTCAGTCTTGTCAGTTCTTGGAGCTTTATTTCTTCTAGGACCGTTCTTATATCTTGGTCCTCTATTGTTTTTATTTTCTTCAACGCTTGCAACTGCATCGTTCATTGTAACTTCTTTTTCTTCTTCGTCTTTAACGAATGCTACAGTAGTAGGTTCACCCTTAGCTTCGCAGATAGCATCAGCCATAGCAGCAACGATTAATTTAACAGCTCTGATTGCATCATCGTTTGCAGGGATAACATGATCTACTTCATCAGGATCACAGTTAGTATCAACGATACCGAATACTGGGATACCTAAAATCTTAGCTTCAGCAACAGCATTGTGTTCAACCTTTGGATCAACAACGAATAAAGCATTTGGTAACTTCTTCATTTCTTTGATACCGCCAAGGTTTCTTTCTAACTTAGCCTTTTCCTTCATAAGAAGAACTGCTTCCTTCTTAGTGTACTGTTCTAAGCTTCCGTCTTCTTCCATCTTTTCAAGTTCGATAAGTCTCTTGATTCTCTTCTGGATAGTCTTGAAGTTTGTTAAAGTTCCACCTAACCATCTAGAGTTTACGAAATAAGAACCAGATCTTTCAGCTTCTGTCTGAACAGCTTCCTGAGCCTGTTTCTTAGTACCAACAAATAAAACCTTACCGCCCTTTTCAGCGATTTCTTTCATTGCCTGGTAAGCTTCATCTAATTTGTCTGAAGACTTCTTTAAGTCAATGATATAGATTCCATTTCTTGATGTAAAGATGTATGGAGCCATTTTTGGATTCCATCTCTTTGTCTGATGTCCAAAGTGAACACCAACTTCTAATAATTTTTTCATTGAAATTACTGACATGTGTAATTTCCTCCTTTTTGTTTTTTCCTCCACTATTTCTAACATAGCTCACCAATAAGGCACTCGAACTATGAATCCATAGTGTGTGTATTTCAAACACCATGACATAATAACATAAAATTAAATAAAATACAATAAAAAAGAGAAGAAAATCTCTCCTTCTCTTAAATATCTTTCATATCAAAATCATTTGGTTCAATATAAATATCAAATTGTTTATAGACTAGATATACGATTGGCGCAAATGCTACATTCATCACTAATGTTGGAAGATATCTCATTGTAATAAATTGAATAACTCCAATATAAGTAAAACGTGAAATAAGCATCAGCCAGTAAACAACGAATTCCTTAAACGTAACAATAAGAATCGCATAAACAATGAATTCTAAGCAAGTCATGTTATCGTTTCTATAAATGTATGTTCTCACAAATGTAATAGCACAATAGATCAGAATATAGACCATTAAGGAATTAGAATAACAAACAGTATAATATAGACCACATGCTGCACTAAAGAAAAATCTTTCGGATTTGTCATGAACTGTGATAGTTAATAAAGAAAACATAAGTAATCCAATACATGGAACAAATGTAAGACCTGAACGATTGATATTAGTAGGAATAAAGAAATTGATGACACTATCAATCAAAAAACAGACAAACATAATCAGGAAATTCTTCAAAATCTGATTATTCTTCATATTAGTTTACCCTCTGTACAACTGCTACATAGTTCAATGAATCAAAATTAACTGAAGGTTTTACAGTAACATATTTGCCTGATGCATCAGTACCCTCATTAAATCCTACAACCTTACCTACCAGTATTCCTTTAGGAGACTTTCCTTTTCCCCCTAAACCACTCGTAGTTACATTTAAATCTTTTTTGATTTTATCCACTGTTGACAAGAGAGAAACCTTATATGTACCTGACTTTACATTATAGCTATTAACTAAACCATAATATGTATTTTCTCCATCTACAATCATAACAGGAAGCTGAACACTATTATTTTCTGAACAAAGTAATGTCACAGTAGAAGAAATAGTACCTACTTTAGTAACAGTTCCAATCATTCCTTTAGAAGTAATAACAGCCATACCTTTTTGAATCTGAGAATTACTTCCCATATTAATCTTCACCTGATTACTCCAAGATTCAGCATCTCTTTCAATAATAGTTGTATATTTAACTTTATAGTCAGTAGGTAAAGATTCAATGTTTGTAATCTTCTTCATTTCTGACAATTCATTTGATAATACTTCATTCATTGCAAGCTCACTCGCATAGTTATCAAGTGAACGCTTCAATTTCTTATTCTCACGATAAACAAGCTTAAGATCATGATATTCAGTAAATACATTTTTTACATAATTTACTGGTGCCTTGATAACATAATATTCAGCATTTGCGATTGTATCCTGAAATACGCTTGAAAATGGCAGTTCAGTAATACCTGATACAAGAGCATAAACAGATGTTACAATCAACACAACAGTGATTACGATCATTCTTCTAGTATGCTTGTTTTTCTTCTTTTTATACAATGACATCACCTCGGTGAATACATTATAATATCTCTTTTTGAAAAATGCAATCATAAGGAAAAACAGTTATCAGATTGAAGAATAGACCCTCTCTGCTTTAAAACTATAATATTGATTTCTTCCAATAATGATATGGTCCACTATATCTACATTCATCATTTTTCCAAGTTCTATAAGCTTTTGTGTCATATTAATATCTTCACTAGAAGGATGCGCATCACCTGAAGGATGATTATGTACACAAATGATACTAACCCCATTAAAAGCAAGTGCTTCTCTGAATATTTCTCTTGCAGAAACAATGGACATATTGACACTTCCCACAAATAATGTCTTTTCCGCAATTAAACGATTATGATTATCTAAAATCATAATCAAGAAATGTTCCTGCGATAAATGGGACATCTTGTTTTCTAAATGATAGAAAACTTTAGCCGGGTTATCATATATCTCATTCATATCTGTATGCATATTAATTCTCTTAGAAAATTCTAAAGCAGCCATAATCCCTATCGCTTTGGCTTTATTGATTCCCTTAAAAGATAATAGCTTTGCAAAAGTAATAGAATGAAATCCACTCATTCCCTGTATTTCTCTTAATATTGTAGAAGATAAATCTAAAACTGACTGCTCCTTATTACCAGTTCTTAATAATAATGCAAGTAGTTCTTCATCCGTCAATGATTCTATACCATTTAAGAGTGCTTTTTCTCTTGGTTGAGAAGATTGTTCAAGTCCCTTGATCATAAATACCACCTCATATTTGCCTTTTAAGCATATGTATTTAACACCTTGAATTCAATTCCATGCATTTTACATCTTACTTTCATTCTTATTACAAACTCATAATATTTTTGTAAAAACTTTTGATTATTCTCAACAATCACGACACAACTCGGATTACTTTTTATCACTACACTAATGCATTTATTCATATAATCATTATAGACATTATCCAATTTATTCTCTATTTTCTTTATCTTCTCTAAAACTGCTTTACTATTATTTGAATTTTGTTATTTTCTTGATAATCGTCTCTTTTGTCTCAGTAATTGTTTCTCTAATTTCTCAATATTTTCTAATACATTCACTCTTTATATGCTTAATCAATTTATCGTAAATGTACATTCAACTATATCTATTTCAATTCTTGCTTCTCTATCAACTATTTCCATTTTCCTTCACTTCCTTATAAATAAGGGTGCGTTTCGCACCCTTCTCTTCTTATTTTCCCCATTCTAATGTGATAAGACGACCTAATCTGAGACGACCCTTAGCAGATCTAAGTAGTTTTAATCCAGCAACTCCTAGTAATGCATAAATAATATATGTCAATGCACTACCACCACAGATCTGTTCTTGGCTACTAACGGATAATTCGTACATATTTTCCTCCTTTCTAAAATATTGTAAATGAGACAAATGAACTATTTCATCCTTATTACTCTTCCACCTCTTAGATGACTCAAAGATGCTCTCAACAATTTCATGCCAGCAATACCTAGAAGTGCATATATAATACGATACATAACACTTCCACCACTAATCTGCTGTTGTCTTTTCGTAGATAGCTCGTACATCTTTACTCCTTTCTGCCCCTCTACTATATCTATACGTCTAAAAAAATGAAATTACTTAAAAAAAATCCCCAAAATGGGGATTTTTGATTAGTTCATCTTAGCAAGTTTTTCTTTTGCTGCAGCATATTTAGAACGATAATCTTCTAATTTAGCTTTTTCTGCTTCTACTTTTGCAGCTGGCGCTTTAGATGTGAAATTAGGGTTAGATAACATACCTTCACCACGCTTGATTTCACCTTCAAGCTTCTTGATCTCTTTTTCAACCTTTGCCTTTTCAGCTTCCATATCAATATACTGACCTAAATCAATATTAAGTGTATTACCACCCTTGATAACTTCAGTCGCATTATTCTTACTTGTTGGAACATTATATCCTACACAAGTTGCGTTAACTAGTTTGCTGACATAAGGTGCAATTTCCTTTAATAATGCTTCAAGATCATCCTGTTTAGTAGTGATTGTATAATCAACTTCAATACTATTCTTGATAACATAAGTATGTCTGATTTCTCTTACACCCTTGATAATATCAATTAAATAAGCAAACTGATCATTGATTGTATCATTATCATATTCTGGATTTACTTCTGGCCATTTAGAAATAACGATAGATTCTTCTTTATGTGGAATAGCCTGATAGATTTCTTCAGTAACGAATGGCATGATTGGATGTAATAATCTAACAATAGTATTTAATACATAAACAAGTGTGTTTAATGCAGATTTCTTAGCAACTTCATCATTACCTGTTAAATGAAGTTTAGATAATTCGATATACCAAGAACAGAAATCATCCCAGATGAAACGATATAATTCAGTTCCTACATTGATAAATTCAAACTTATCCATGTTTTCATCAACACTTCTGATTACTTCATTTAATCTATTCAAAATCCACTTATCAGCTAAGTTAAGTGTTGCATAATCTAATTCTTCTAACTTTTGATCTTCATCAATGTTCATTAATACATAACGTGCACTGTTCCAGATCTTGTTAATGAAGTTCCAAGTAGATTTTAATTTAGCTGGCACATAACGCATATCAGCTCCTGGTGAAGAGTTATTTAATAAGAACCATCTTAATGAGTCAGCTCCATATTCATCAATAACATCCATTGGGTCAACTCCATTACCTAATGATTTAGACATCTTACGACCCTGTTCATCTCTGATTAAACCATGAATTAAAACATTCTTGAATGGTCTTCTACCAGTAAATTCGATTGACTGGAACATCATACGGCTTACCCAGAAGAAGATAATATCATAACCAGTAACTAATGTATCAGTTGGGAAATATCTCTTAAACATTGGATCTTCTGTATTAGGCCAGCCCATAGTTGAGAATGGCCATAAAGCACTTGAGAACCATGTATCAAGAACATCTTCATCCTGAGTCCAGTTTTCTACGTCTTTTGGTGCTTCTCTACCTACATATAATTCACCTGTTTCATTGTTGTACCATGCAGGAATACGATGTCCCCACCATACCTGACGTGAAATACACCAGTCTTCAATGTTGTTCATCCAGTTAGAGAATGTCTTTTCAAATCTTTCTGGAACGAAATCTACTCTATCATCAGTTTCCTGATTCTTTAATGCATTTTCAGCTAATGGCTTCATCTTTACAAACCACTGCTTAGATAAATAAGGTTCTACAATCGCATGAGAACGTTCTGAGTGACCTACTGAATGCACAATAGTTTCAATATGATCTACAACACCTGCTTCTTCAAAATCCTTTAATAAAGCTTCACGGCATTCAAAACGATCCATTCCTTTATATTTACCAGCTAAATCATTCATAGTACCATCTTCATTCATACACTTAGGCATTGGAAGATTGTACTTCTTTGCTAGCTGGAAGTCATTTGGGTCATGTGCTGGTGTACATTTCATAACAGCAGTACCAAAATCAAGATCAATATAGCTATCAGCCATAATTGGTAATTCATCACCATTAGCAGGGTTGATTGCCTTCATACCAACATATTTCTTATATCTTTCATCATCAGGATGTACGAAAATTGCCTGGTCAGCAAACATTGTTTCTGGACGTGTAGTGGCAATGACTAAAATATCATCAGAACCAACAATATGATAATTGAAGTAGTACATATGACCTTCAATATCTTCATGATATACTTCGATATTTGATAATGCAGTTCTTTGTACTGGATCCCAGTTAATGATCTTTTCACCCTGGTAGATTAATCCCTTTTCATATAATCTAACAAAGACTTCCCTAACAGCATCTGATAAACCTTCATCAAAAGTAAATCTTTCCTTTGAATAATCAAGTGATAAACCTAATTTAGCCCACTGTGCACGAATGATATCTGCATATTCTTCTTTCCATTCCCAGATTTTATCAACGAGCTTTTCTCTACCTAAATCATAACGAGAAATACCCTGTTCTCTAAGTCTAGCTTCTACCTTAGCCTGAGTTGCAAGTCCAGCATGGTCCATACCTGGTAACCATAATGCATCATAACCCTGCATTCTCTTATAACGGATAATCATATCCTGCATAGTAGTATCCCATGCATGTCCTAAATGTAATTTACCAGTTACATTTGGTGGTGGAATAACAATACTATAAGGCTTCTTTGTTAAATCACCTGCTTTAAAGTATTCCTTATCTAACCACTGCTGATATTTACCTTTTTCTACAGCTAAATGGTCATATTTAGTCGGTAACTCTTTCTTCATTTGTTTCGTCCCCCTCAATAAATGATTCTTTATGTTCTCTAATATACTTAGTTAACTTTGGCATAAAATCAGTACCTGCAATCATAGTAATATATTCATGTGTGAAGTCTGAGAAATTATAAGAAGAATAATCACCCATGTCTTCATCTTCTTCACCATTTTCCATGATTTCATTCAATCTTCTTGCACTCTTTACTAATTCTGCAATCTGCGGTTCACGCACATTATTGAAATAAGTTTCTAATTCATTCGCATATACTGAATAAGCAGGTGTTTCAAAAAAAGAACGAATTGTTTTAGTAGTACTTACACATTCATTTAACTGACTGATACCATAGACAGTTCTTTCTTCCATATTTAATTTATCTAGGAAGTTTTCATCTTCATCTTCTAAATCACCAATAAGTGCAACAATTAAATTGACTAAATCCTTATCACTGCATGCATCAAATTTTTCTGATGTGAAATGCTTGTTTTCATCTTTGAAATCCGCAAATCGTAACGCTTCTTCCATCTGCTTGTCTTTGATTGCTTTTGTTTTCTTATAATATAAATAACATGATGTGATTATAAATAGAGTAAAAGCAACCAATATCGGTGTTCTGTATTCCATAATTCCTCCTTAAATAAAAAAGAGCATGTGCATAAGGACGACTTATATCGTGGTACCACCTTATTTCACATACTCTGTATGTCTCTTTACTTTAACGCAGTATTACGTATCTGACTACTTCATTCACCAAATATGCTCCAAGGCTACCTTCCAGTCTTCACTCTCCTCTTTCACACCAGCCAAGAGGTCTCTTTAAGAAGAATAACTGTACTCCTCCTCTTCAACGCTTATTATTATTTTACCAAAGGCTTTACTATAAGTCAATGAACTTATTTACCTAGATATTCTAAAGCCTGGGCAAGAACTGAATCACCATTCATCATACCATAGTCCTTCATACCAATCATATATACTGGAATAGAACCAACAGTTTTCTGAATTTCTTCCTTTGCATAACGAACCTGTGGTCCAAGGAAAATAATATCAGCTTCTACATCCTTTAAATCTGTGTTCTCAGCATTCACTGCCCAAATTTCAGCTTCTACATTCTGTTTAGTCGCTGCTCTTTTCATCTTTTCTACAAGTAAGCTCGTACTCATCCCTGATGCACAGCATAATAAAATCTTAATCATCAAAAAACTCCCTTCTTGCGACACATTATATACTAAAATAAGACGTTTGTGAAGAAAGAAAAAAGAGAGATGTTATGATCTCTCTTCGCATAGTTCTAAGATACAATCCCAGACTTCTCTGACACCTTTTTTCTTTAAGCTAGAAAAACGGACAAAGTGGTCACTTGGATCAAAATCCAATGTTTCTTTTATCAGCTTCTCATTTTTAACAAGTTCATTACGTTTTAGTTTATCTTCTTTAGTTGCGACAACAATAACAGGAATACCAAAATGCTTGGCGTAATCATACATTGTCACATCATCATCTTTAGGTTTATGACGATAATCTACAATAAGAATCATCGCTTTTAGATTTTTTCTATTACGTAAGTAATTGTCAATCATTTCTGAGAACTGCTCTAACATCTTCTTTGGTACCTTTGCATAGCCATATCCTGGTACATCAACAAGTCTTACTTCATCATTAATATTAAAGAAATTAAGAGTACGTGTTTTACCAGGAGTTGAACTGACCTTTGCAAGTCCCTGCACATTGGTTACTGTATTAATAAAACTTGATTTACCTACATTTGAGCGTCCAGCCATCACTACTTCAGGTAACGATTCATCTGGCCACTGACTAGACCAGGCTGCACATAACATGAATTCGGCTTTTTTAATTGTATACATATTACTTTACCAACGCATTCTCTAAAACAGTATCAATATGATCTGCTGTGATGATAGTTAAATCATTTCTTACAGATTCTGGAATATCATCAATATCTTTCGCATTATCCTTAGGAATAATGATTGTATGAATACCAGAACGATGTGCAGAAATAGACTTTTCTTTTAAGCCGCCAATTGGTAATACATTACCTGTTAATGTCACTTCACCTGTCATTGCGACATCATCTCGTACAGGCTTTTGTGTGAAAGCTGAATAGATAGCAGTTGTTAAAGTGACACCAGCACTAGGACCGTCCTTCTTTACTGCACCTTCAGGTACATGAATATGAATATCCTGCTTATCAAAATCAATATCCTTTAAGCTATACTTATCAGCATGTGCCTTAAGATAGTCTAACGCAATTGAAGCAGATTCTTTCATGACATCACCAAGCTGACCAGTGACGATGAATTTACCACTACCTTTAAAGTGGTTGACTTCAATCGGAAGAATATCTCCACCAAACTGAGTCCATGCTAAACCAGTGACTACCCCCACCTGAGGTTTAGGCTGTTTCTTTGTATGGTCAAAAGGTGCTTTACCTAATAATTCTTCTAAGTCGTTTACTTCCACAGCAACATGATCAGTTGTTTTCTTAAGAATCTTCAATACTGATTTTCTACAGATTGCTGCAATCAATCTTTCTAACTGACGTACACCTGCTTCACGTGTATAGTGTCTAATAATATACATTAACGCATCATCAGTAATAGTTAACTGTTCATCAGTCAAACCATGATTCTTAAGTTCTTTCTTAATTAAATGATCTTTCGCAATCATTAATTTTTCTTGTTCTGTATATGAAGATAGTTCAATGATTTCTAATCTATCACGTAATGGTTCAGGAATACCACCTAGATCATTTGCTGTTGCGATAAATAAAACCTGTGATAAATCATATGGTTCTTCAATATAGTTATCTGAGAACATAGAATTCTGTTCAGGGTCTAATACTTCAAGCATAGCACTTGTAGGATCACCCTTATAATCACTTGCCATCTTATCAATTTCATCTAATAAGAAGACAGGATTCATGACACCTGCTTTTTTCATACCCTGAATAATACGACCTGGCATAGAACCTAAATATGTTCTACGATGACCTCTGATTTCTGATTCATCAGTCACACCACCTAGAGAAATTTTAACAAACTTACGATCTAAAGCACGTGCAATAGACTTAGAAATAGAAGTCTTACCAACACCTGGTGGACCTACTAAACAGATAATAGGTGCCTTTAAAGACTGAGTCATCTGTTTAACAGCAAGCTGTTCTACAATTCTTTCTTTAGGTTTCTTTAAACCAAAATGGTCTTCATCAAGAATTTGTTCTACCTTAGTAATATCCTGATTATCTTCAGTCATTTCAAACCAAGGAAGCTTAGTCATCCAGTCAAGATAAGTACGTACGACATTGGCTTCTGGTGAAGTAGAAGGCATCATTTCATATCGTGCTAACTCTTCAGTTAACTTGTCTTTTACATTCTGTGGATAAGGATTATCCTTAATCATAGAACGGAATCTTTCAACTTCATCCTCGCCATTAGGTGCATCACCTAATTCTTCTTTAATTGCCTTAAGCTTTTCTCTTAAATAGAATTCTTTCTGGTTTTCATCAATACTCTTCTTAACACGATTATTTATAGAATTTTCAATTTCATTAATAGCCTTTTCCTTCTGCATAGATGCAAGAACTAACAAAAGACGTTTATTAATATCTGGTTCAGCTAAAATCTTTTCTCTTTCTACTAAATCAGAATTAATATAATGACCAATAGTATCAGCAAGTTCACTTGCTGATAAACCATGAGTAATATTTGAAATTAATTCTCTAGGTAATAACTGACTTGCCCCGTTCATTGACTGCATCTGTTCAGTCAACTTACGTACTAGCGCAGTTTCTTCATTAGGATCACCATGAATATCTTCTAAATAGCGCACCTTTGCATAATAGCATTCACCTTCAGTATAAAGTGATTCTAATTCAACACGCTTTTCACCTACTACAGTAAGTTTGATTGTTCCATGATTATCTTTCTTAATACGTTTTGTAATCTTACAAAGTGTGGCATGGTGATATACCATGTCAAAATTGATTTCTTCTTCTAAAGGATGGATCTGTGAGACTAATACAATATTAGAATCATGCTGACTTACAGCTAAATCCATTGCATTTAAGGAAAATGTGCGTCCTACATCCAAAGACAATTCATGTCCTGGAAATACAAGCATACCACGCGTACAAATAACAGGAAGATCTACTGTTACATTTAAATTTTCCATAACCTATTTCTCCTTTCTTAGAAAAAATAAGACGCGTAGGCGTCTTATTTCACATTATCTTTAATTAACTGAAGAGCCTTTCTGTGAGTTAAATCACCCTTTACTACATATTCCTGACCACCAAGAACCTTCTTAACTTCTTCAAGTGGCATGTTGTAGTATGTAGCGATTTCTTTCATTTCATCTTCCATTTCTGCATCAGTCACTTCAATGTTTTCTGCCTTAACGATTTCATCAAGGATTAAGTTTAACTTAACTCTTTCTTCAGCCTGATCTCTTACGTCAGCTTTGATATCATCCATTGTCTTACCAGTCATCTTAGTGTATAATTCAATGTTTAATCCCTGCTGAGATAAGTTCTGGTTGATTTCGTTAATGATGTTCATAACTTCGCTATCAACCATTGCATCTGGTACATCGATTGTATTGTTAGCAACAACAGCCTTAATTACTTCTTCATTGAACTTGTTTTCAGCTTCAGCCTTCTTCATAGTTCTGATCTGATCTTTAATCTTTTCTTGTAACTGTTCTAATGTTTCAACACCTTCGATGTTAACATCCTTAGCTAATTCATCATCAATTTCAGGTAAAACCTTAGCTTTGATTTCATGAACCTTAACTTTGAATACTACTTCAGCACCTGCTAAATCAGCCGCATGGTATTCTTTAGGGAAAGTTAAGTTGATTTCTTTTTCTTCACCAGCAGCCATACCAACTAGACCTTCTTCAAATCCAGGGATGAATGAGTGAGAACCGATTTCAAGTGAATAGTTTTCTGCTTTTCCGCCTTCAAAAGCAACACCATCTTTGAAACCTTCATAATCGATAACAGCTGTATCGCCTTCTTCAACTGTTCCTTCTTCTTTAACTACTAATTCAGCGAACTGCTTCTGGTAGTCATTTAATCTTTCTTCAACATCTTTCTTAGTTACTCTTACCTGAGCCTTCTTAACTTCTAATCCTTTGTATTCACCTAATTCGAATTCAGGTTTAACAGGACAAGTGAAAGTTACTTCTAATTCAGTTTCAGTAGACTTAACAATGTTTGCAGTTGGCTGAGCAACTGGAGTTACATTGTTGTCAACGAAGATCTTAGCATAGTTTTCGCTTAAGATTTCTTCAACAGCCTGTTCTCTTAATGCCTTAGCACCAATCTTAGCTTTGATTAAATTCTTTGGAGCATGTCCCTTTCTGAAACCATCTAACTTAACTGAACCAGCTAACTTATTTAAAGCCTTTTCCTGAGCTGCTGCCCATTCTTCTGTATCGAAAACGGCTTTGATTTCAACCATTGATTTCTCAAGTTTTTTAACTTCTGTATTCATTTCTTAATCTCCTTTACTATTTGCAATTGCTATTATACATGAAAGATTCATGCAATGCAACAATTTAACACTCTAATTGTTTGAGTGCTAATATTTCTTTTTCTACGTCTGATAAATCGCAATTGTAGTCAATTTCTATATCAGATGGATCGACTGGCATATTCTGTAATGTTGCAACGTAATAATGTAGTGTTGCTGCTACTAGATCACAGTCTTCTGGCATAATATCCTTAGGATAAATAGTATAAAGATAATATTCCAGATAATCGAGACATTGTGAGAGAAGCGTAGGATTATCATCTTCTAATACTCTTGAAAGAGATTTACCAATCAATGTATAACATTCTCTTTCTAATACCAAAGGACTGTAAGAGCCATTAAAGTAATATGTTTCATCACCTTTCACTACAGTGAATTCTTCATCCACCTGTTGATCAATCAAGATTTCCATAATAAGTGTCTTCGCAAAAGATGACTTATGAGGATTTTCTAAAAATCTTGCTACTTCAGGCATGATCATACGGATGTTTAACTGCTGTAATTGATCAAGTGCCATATAAATCAAATCATCATTCACTTCATCTCTATCAAGTAGACGACCAATTTCCTGTGCAGACATAATGGTACTCTTGTTTTCTAGCTGGTAATTCTTTTCCTGCTTCATAAGAATAATTTCATCATAAACTGCATTGAATAAGTTTTCATACTGCTGAGGGATATAAGGCATGGATAATTCTTCAATAAGAATATTAATTGCCTGTTCATATTCTTCAAGTTCTTTTAAAGCATTTAAATATAAAGCAGTCACTTCATAATAAGTGTTATTGGCCCGCATTTTTGCAACGGCCCCTTCCTGCATACATCTTTGATAATCTTCTAATGCATTCAAGCATACAAGACGATAATATCTAGTCATCTCGTCATCCATATCTGTCAAACGACTTAATGCGACTTGATACTGGCCTTCTTCAATAAGTTCTTCGATCATGTTTGCCTGCCACTCAAAATGTGATTATATATACTCACATCGAGATAATGTAAGTTCTCACGAACATTACTTACTATGTCATC
>ENA-OPVT01000379-OPVT01000379.1-human-gut-metagenome-genome-assembly--contig:-NODE-379-length-34724-cov-3.212553_pt1 | contig 34724 bp, 44 predicted proteins | sample MGYA00241499_ERZ501990 | MGnify/ENA primary metagenome ERZ501990 (study PRJEB25962, sample SAMEA2042104) | human gut metagenome | biome: human gut; feature: human-associated habitat; material: faeces...
TCTGGTGTTTTTGTTAATGTTCTGCTTTGTGCTGGTGGTACTGCTCTCGCTGAGCATTGCCATCAGCCAGCTGGCCGAAAAGTGCAAGCGGCTGACCCAGGCCAACGCCATGCTGGAAAAGCGCGTGCGCGACCTGGAAGAAAAGAAATAATTGCGGAGAATAGGAATCATGACGATAACTTGGGAGCAGGTCCTCGCCTTCCTGTGCTTCGGCAGACAGAACAGCCTGAACAATGATAGCATTCTCCAGACGTTTCTTTTGCAGACGACAGCCATACTCATACGGCTTGGTAATATCGCCGTTAATCAAATCCGCATTGGCATGGCAACCACCGCTGCAGAAGAAGCGTGCCCAACATTTGCTGCACTCCGGCTTAGTAAGAACATGGGTATGACGGAACTTTTGCACCATCTCGGGTGTAACGATACCGGTATCCAGGGTGCCCATCTTATATTGTTCGCGGCCGACAAACTGGTGGCACGGATAAATATCGCCATCAGCGGTAATGCAATAGTATTCATGACCTGCGCCACAGCCTGCCAAGCGTTTAGCAACGCACGGACCGTTATCAAGTGCTACATTGAAATGGAAGAAGTCAAAGGGATTACCTTCGCGACGACGCTCCAGGTATGCACGCGCCAGTTTATCGTATTCATTGAAAATCACCGGCAGATCTTCCTCTGTTAATACCCAAGGCTCATCAATACCTACTACTGGCTCTACGGAAATCTCCTTGCCAACCTTGGTCATATCCAGCACATCCTCACAGAAATGAGTGCTGAAATGGGTATAGGTGCCGCGCAGATAGTAGTTTTTTCCCTCACGGCTGTCAATTACCTTCTTAAAACCGCGTACAGCTGCATCATAGCTGCCGGCTTTATTCGGGAACGGACGCATAGCATCATGAGTTTCCTTCTTGCCATCAAGGCTCAGTACCAGCATAACACGGTTATCGTTGAGGAATTTGATATTATCATCATTCAAAAGAGTACCATTGGTAGTAAGCGTCAGCTTAATATTCTTGCCGGTTTCTTTTTCGCGACGACGTACATATTCGGTAATATGTACAACAACCGGCCAGTTCATCAGCGGTTCACCGCCGAACATATCCAACTCCAGGTTATGGCGCTTCTTGCTGCCTTCAATAGCAAACTCGATAGCCTTTTCCGCAGTTTCCTTGCTCATTAGCTGACGGCAGCCACCGAAGGAACCGGTGTCAGCAAAGCAGTAACCGCAACGCAGATTGCAGTCATGAGTTACAAGCAGGCACAGGGATTTGACAATCGGCTTTTCGGCAAAAGTCGGCGGCACATCAAAGGAAGGGCTGAAAAGCAGGCCTTCATCCTGCAATCCGTGCATTTCTTCCAAGGCATCACGCAAATCCTCTTCACTATATTTATCCTTCAAAGCAGCCATAGCCTCAGCATCGTTGCTGCCGTCATAATAATCGAGTAAATCGTAAATAACATCGTCTACAAGATGAACGGCACCGCTGTTGATATCCAGCACGGCCATATTATCATCAAGACGCATTTTATGTATCAGCATGTATTCCAACCTTTCTTTTTTACATAGATAGTAAAACAGCCCCCTGCACCAGACAGGGAGCTGCGTTAAGCTCAGATATTATTTGCAGTGTTCGCAAACCTGGTTGCCAACGGTGCAGGAAGTTTTGCAAGCGGATTGGCAGGAAGCCGGGCACTCGCCGCAGCCACCGGTACGCAGAGTTTTGTTCAGCATTGCTTTATTAACAGTTTTGATGTGTTTACGCATAACGATTACCTCCAAAAAAATATATTATTACTTGTTTTATTTTACCTTGTTTTTGCCTATTTTGCAAGGATTTTTTTAAATTGCTCATTTACAAATACTATTTCGCGACCTATATTCTTTCATTGCATTAGCTGTTTTATTATAGCCTGTTTATACGCTTTTATCCATACAACACCTGTCAGAAAATCATTCAACACACGGATAGAAATAATTTAATATTATTTTCTGCTATTTGCCACCCAACCTCAATAACGTATAGTCATGCATTCATAGTAAAATTTTTCCGTATATGCTAGAATGTTCTTAGAAATTATATAGGAGGCCTGCTATGAAAACTACACGTATCTTAATCCTTCTGAGCGCTGCCGCCATGCTGACGTATGGTATCTGCAACAAAGAATATCTTGCCGTCTGGCGCAAGGCAGCAACAATTTGTCTGGAGTGTATCGGCATTGGTTAAACGCAAGCTTATACAAATTTGCACCGCCCTCCTATATAACGGCAATCTGTCAGGCTTTACCGATGGCAATATCTGGAAAGGCAGCAGCAAAAATATCTGCCTACCAGGTTTAAACTGCTATTCCTGCCCCGGAGCCTTGGGTGCCTGCCCGCTCGGTTCTCTGCAAAGCTCGCTCAGCGGTGTATTTTTGCGCATTCCCTTCTATGTGCTGGGCTTCATTCTGCTCTTTGCGTTAATCTTTGCGCGTCTTATCTGCGGCTGGGGTTGTCCCTTCGGCCTCGTGCAGGAATTGCTCTACAAAATTCCTACGCCTAAGCTGCAGCGCAACCGCTTTACCTATCTGCTCAGCTATCTGAAATATTTTATTGCTTTGGTTTTTCTCCTGCTGCTGCCCCTAGCATTTTATCATTTCACCGGCAGCGGCGTACCTGCCTTCTGCAAATTTATCTGTCCCGCAGGTACTTTGGAGGCTGCTCTGCCCCTGGCATTTTTCAAGCCGCAGATTCGTGAGCTTTTGGGCCAGCTGTTTATCTGGAAGCTGACACTGCTGTGTCTTACCGTACTGGCAGCCATCTTCATCTATCGCCCCTTCTGCCGCTTCATCTGCCCTTTAGGCGCTATTTACGGACTGTTTAATAAAATATCCCTCTTTGGCATGAAGGTTAATACCGTAAAGTGCATCAACTGCGACCGTTGTATGGAACATTGCAAAATGGATTGCCGGCATGTAGGTGACAGTGAATGCATCGCCTGCGGTGAATGCCGCAGTGTCTGCCCGGTAAAGGCCATTTCCCTTGGCAAAAAGTTTTAATTTATATACACCTATTTTCTTGTATCTTGTATAAGGAGGTCAACATGAAAAAAATCCTGCTCACCTTATCTATGACTGCACTGCTATTATTTACTGCAGGCTGCAGCTGCCCCTTCTACGATAAAACTGCCGACAGCAAACCGCAGATGAACACCGCTGCTGCCTCGGCTGCCGAAGTCGCATCCGATTTCAGCTACAAAGAGTTAGGCAGCGGCAAAACCATGCGCCTGAGTGACTTAAAGGGCAAGCCTGTCTTTATCAATTTCTGGGCGACCTGGTGCCCTCCCTGTGTCGGCGAGCTGCCTCATATTGAAAAGAAATATGTCGAATATAAGGACAGAATGCATTTTGTCATCCTCAGTGTAGATGATAATGAACAGGAACCGGCACGCTTCATCCAAAGCAAGGGCTATACCTTCCCTGCCGCTTATGGTGACCACCAAGCACTCGGTCGTGCTTATGGTATTGATGCTATCCCCGCATCATATATCATCAGCGCCGATGGCCGCATAGTTGCAAGCACAGTCGGCAGCATGAACGGGTCTTCCCTCGACGCCTTCCTGCAAAAGGCCTTCTAAAAGCATATTAAAAGCGAAAAGCAGTCCCGCAACCTTGTTATAAGATTGCAAGGACTGCTTTTTTATGCCTTCAGCCAGATACCGGCCTTATACCCGCGCACACCCAGCATTGCCGCACCAATGCAGAGCACAACATCAGGAATAACCTGCAGAATACCGCAGTACCAGATAACTGCCCACACGGAAATCGGTGCATTGATTATATAATTGGATACTACATAGAACCACACGAGTCCAAACAAATAAACAATTACCATACCAACAAGATTTGCTTCCAACAGGCTACGGAAATTAATTTGCTTAGCCTTGCGTGCCCAGGCTCCGTTTACCCAAGCCTGCACGATAAAGCCAAGCAGATATCCGAAAGTCGGCTGCGCTATATATCCCGGGCCGCCGCCTGATGCAAAAACAGGAATGCCGACCAGACCCATGACAACATAAGTGCCGACGGCAATCGCACCCAGACGCGGTCCGAGCAGCAGTCCTGCCAATAAGGTAAATAAAAACTGCAGTGTATAGACATCAGTGCCTACCGGAATTTTTATAAAAGTTCCCACAGTTATAAGCGCAATAAACAGTGCGCATAAAATCAGTTCTTTTGTTTTTAAATGCATATCACACGCCTCCAAAGCCTTTATGACATCTGTCATAATTCATAGTTTATAGAATACTCTAGTTTTTCCTTGTTGTCAACCTGTTTTTATTTTTCGGTTAACCTTACTTGCAAAGGAAAAGGGAGACAACCGTCTCCCTAAATTTTACTTAGCGCACAAATATGTCGCGCACAATATTGATATCAATGCCCTTGGTCTGCAAAAAGCCAAAGAAATATGCCTGCTCCAAGCGTTTCTTGAAGCCTTCAAGTCCGTTACCGTCATCAGCAACGGTTACGCGATACATTTCGAAAGGTGCCTTTTGGTACGTAGCCGCCGTATTGACACCTACATGACCAGTCAGCGCCCTGTAAAAGCCGTATTTTTTCGCTGCGGCGATAACCCTGTCATTATAGCTGCCGTTAGGATAAGCCAAGGTACGCACAATATAGCCGTCGAATTTCTTCTTCAGCCAATAACGTGACGTATCAGTTTCCCACACCAAATATTTTTCATCAATAGCAGCCAACGGATTATGGCTGTAGGTATGCGAGCCAAGCTCCATACCGGCAGCAATAAGCTCCTTGATTTCCTGCTCATTCATATGCAGCTCATCGCCGATGTCCCTATTGATGACAAAGAAAGAACCTTTGGCATCATATTTCTGCAATAACGGCAGCACTACACTGTGATTATTCTTATAGCCATCATCAAAGCTCAAGGCAACATACTTATCCACACTTTTTCCCTGCTGCAGACGCTCTGCCAGCTCTGCAACCGTCACAATCGTGTAGCCCTGCTCCTTCAGGTACTGCAGATGCGCTTCAAACAGCTCCGGCTTCATGATCAGCGTTTTTGGCCAGTCTGCGCCTTCTTCCAGACCGACAGCGTGATACATCAGTACCGGTGCACCGGTTTTCCTAAAGGCCGCATATTCCTGCTGCCAACGCTCGCCGTTAAGCTTCCATGCAACACCTGCAGCCGCCAAAAGTACGACAACCAGCGCCAGGAATACTAAGCATACTTTCTTAATCATTTATCTGCTTTCTCCAATTCCATACCTAAACCTACTGCAATATCCTGCAGCTTTTTCAAACGATGATTTATGCCGGATTTACCCAGGCCACCGGAGTATTCCACCAAATCATTTAACGATACATCCGGATACTGCAGTCGCAGACGCGCCGTATCCTGCAATCCCTGAGGCAGCTCGCTCAGCCCCATATGCTCATCAATATAATGTATGCAGCTTACCTGACGCACGGCAGCCTTAACCACCTTGTTCAGGTTCGCAGTTTCGCAATTAACTGCTCTGTTGACATTATTGCGCATTTCCTTGACAATGCGGACATTTTCCAGCTCCATCATCGCATTATGTGCACCGATAACGCTCAAAAAGCTGATAATGCTTTCACCATCCTTCAGATAAACAATATACTCGTTTTTTCTGTCGGTCAGCTTGGCCTTCAAGGAAAAGCTCTGCATAACCTTAATAATCGTCTGTGCAAAATCCTCGTTGCCGGTAACCATCTCCAGATGGTAATCACTGGCCGGACGACTGATGCTGCCGCCGCCCAAAAATGCTCCGCGCAAAAAGGTGCGCTTGCCTTCGTGATGCGAAAGCAACGGATTTTTCAAATCGCCCTCTACACTTAAGAGCTGCAGCTCGTTCAGCGCCTTGCTTACCTGCGGCGCCGGCACTACATGTACCTGATAACGGTTATTCTTCTTCAAGCGGCGTGAACGGGTAATAACTACCTCCGTCTGCACTTGATAATTGCTCTTCAACAGCTGCAGTACACGTCTGGCCAAAGCAGCATTTTCTGTAGAAAAGTGGATACCTATATTCATACCGCGGATAACAATTGCACCGCTCATACGCAAAAGACCGAGCAGCTCTGCTTTGTCACCGGTCGCATCGTTAGTTTCTATACGAGATAATTCATTTTTTACATCATTGGAAAAAGACAAGCAGACTCCTCCCTTCTCAGCCTGTAGGCTGCAGCGTCTGGTTTCATTTTTGTTTATACAGCTTCTTCATGCCTGCACGCATAAAGAAGTAATCAAAAAACTGCATGCCGCGCCCAAAAAGACGCAGACGATAAATCAAAGCAATAAGTACACGCGCCAATTTACGCGGATCATGGCGCACCAAATCATCCTTACTTATCAGACGCGCCGGTACAACCGTAATTCCCAGACTGCGGATTTTATCAATATCCGGCGTAATCGGACGTGAACCCTCTGCATCATACTGACGCAGCTGCTCCGACGTAACATCCTGAGAATTTACAATAGCGTAATCCAAAAACTGCGTACCGACATGGTCAACCAACGCCTGCACATGGTCATAAGCACCATAGCCGTCGGTTTCGCCGGGCTGTGTCATAACATTGCAGATGTAAATTTTAACTGCCTTCGAGCGTACAACAGCATCACGGATTCCCTCAACCAACAGGTTGGGAATAACACTGGTATACAGGCTGCCCGGTCCGAAAATAAGCACATCGGCGTTTAAAATTGCATCGATAGCTCCGTTTGCCGCCTGTGCATCCGCCGGCAGCATCATCATCTTCTTAATATGCTTGCGCACCTTGGGAATCTCTGATTCGCCTGTCACAACACTGCCGTCAGTCATCCGTGCCTGCAGGCGGATATCCTCCAGTGTAGACGGAATAACCCTGCCGCGTACCTTCAGAATCTGGCTCGTAGCATTGAGTCCAGCCTCCATGCCGCCCTCGGCCTGTGCCATCGCCGCAATGAACAAATTGCCGAAGCAATGGCCTGCAAGCGGAGAATCGCCCTGAAAGCGGTACTGCATCAAACGTTCCATCAACGGCTCACGGTCAGCAAGAGCCGTCAGGCAGTTACGCAAATCACCGGGAGGAATAATACCCAGCTCCTTGCGCAAACGTCCGGAAGAACCGCCGTCATCAGCAGTTGTTACTACGGCCGTACAGTTATTAGTAATATACTTCATGCCGCGCAGCAGCGTCGACAAACCGGTACCGCCACCGACAACGGTAATAGCCGGGCCACGTGTCAGCTTGCGCTGCATAAAAATCGTTTCCATCAATGAACCGTTTTTGTCGGGCACTACAACAGATACTACCGAACTGATTAAGCGGCGTGTTCCGTACACCATAATAGCAAAGCCCACGATAAGAAAGCCCACGCCCATCGTCATAATCAAGCCGTTCGAATAGCGTCCTGTTGTCAGATAGGTCATCTGGAAGAGCAGTTCTTCTGCCTTGCCCATCAGCTGATAATTAAAAAACAAAGCCAGTCCCAAAGCACATAAAAGTACACCTACCGCAAAAAGCAGCAGCCAGCGCTTCAAATTAATGCCGGGACACAGCCAACTAATCCAACCCATTAGGCTCCTCCCTTACTTTCTGTGAGGAATATCACGATGCGTCACATCAACGCTGTAACCCTTTTCACGCAGATATTCGTACAATTTATTGGCAATAAAAACGCTGCGGTGCTGTCCGCCTGTGCAGCCTACGCTGATAACAAGCTGTGCCTTGCCTTCGTTAATATATTGCGGTACAAGAAAATCAAGCAGCTGCTCCTCCAGCTTAAGATACTGGAAGGTCTGCGGATAGCGGCAGATAAAATCCGCTACCGGGCGGTCATTGCCTGTCATATTGCGCAGCTCCTCCACATAAAACGGATTCGGCAAAAAGCGTACATCAAGCACCAAGTCACTGTCCAGCGGCAGGCCATGCTTGAAGCCGAACGAACGCACAACAATGCCCATACGCTCTTTAGAAGAGCCCTCGCCAAACATTTCCGTTACCTTAGCCTTCAGCTGTGCCGTAGTCAGCGTCGAGGTATCAATAATATGCGTAGCCTTTTCGCGCAGCGGATCAAGCAATTCACGCTCACAGGTAATATTCTTCAGCAAGGTATTGCGCTCACCCAAGGGATGACGACGACGCGTTTCCTTGTAACGGCGCACCAGTGTCGCATCGGAAGCATCCAAAAACAGCAGCTCATATTTTTGGCCGCTGGCCTCCATCTCATCCAAAACCTGCAGCAGCTTATCAAAAAAGCGTCCGCCACGGATATCAACAACAAGAGCTACCTTTTCCTCCGAGGTCTGACGGCAAAGCTCCGCAAACTTAGGAATCAAGGTCGCCGGCAAATTGTCAATGCAAAAGAAATTTAAATCCTCCAGGGTACGCACAACCTGCGTTTTGCCTGCACCGGACATACCGGTAATAATAAGAAAGTGTGACTGCATTTTGCTTCACCTCTTGAAAGTCATTAGTAAATTATATTATATCATAAAATTTGCCGTAGAGGGCAGTGCGTCCGCAAATAAATGCGTTATCACGCACGCATAAAAAAATAAGCAGACTGCTCGCAACTCAGTCTGCTTATCTTTTTGAGATTTTAAGGTGTAAGATTGTATTAAAAATTCATGGAAAACTTATTAATCAAGATTCGGCATGCTGCGCGGACGATCAAGATCCTTGAGCATCTGCATATCGCGGTCAGTACCGCGGCCGGCAGTAGTCAGATAACCGCCGATCATAATGCCGCTTGCACCGCCATTGAGTGCCAGTGCCTGCAAATCACGCAGGTTTACTTCGCGACCGCCTGCGGTACGGATTTGTGCCTTCGGCAGAACAAAACGGAAAACAGCGAACGCACGCAGGATTTCCAGCGGCGGCAGCGGTTTGTTGTTTTCAAACGGAGTGCCCGGAATCGGAGTCAGCATATTCAGAGGTACGCTGTCAATACCAAGCTCCTTCAGAGTGAAGGCCCATTCTACACGCTGCTCGCGTGTTTCGCCAAGGCCTAAAATACCACCGCTGCAAACGCGCAGGCCGGCAGCCTGTGCATTTTTGATGGTAACAAATTTATCAGCATAGGTATGAGTAGTGCAGATATTCGGGAAATTGCTGCCTGCGGTTTCCAGATTGGAATGATAGCGGGTTACACCTGCTTTGCGCAGCTCTTTTGCCTGCTCTACAGTCAAAATGCCCAAAGAAGCGCAAACTTCAATGTGCAGTTCTTCTTTAATACGTTTCAGGGTACGGCAGATATTTTCAAAGTCATCGGCCTTGCTCTGTCCGCGACCGCTGGTAACGATGGAGAAGCGTACAGCGCCTGCTTCCTTAGCTTTTTTAGCTGCATTGAAGATTTCCTCTTCGCTCAGCAGACCGTATTCCTTAACACCGGTATGATAATGTGCGGATTGTGCGCAGAACTTGCAGTTCTCGCTGCATTTACCGCTGCGGCCGTTGATGATTGCACAGCAATCAACAGCATCGCCGGCATATTTTTGGCGAATCTTGTCAGCCATGGCCAAAAGCAGCATAGTGTCATCATCGCTCACGTTAATCAAAAATTCAGCTTCTTCTTTAGTAATATCCTGACCGTTCAAAACCTTCTCGGCCAGTGCAATAATCTTTTGCATTGTAATTCACATCCCTAACCTTAGTAGTTAACCGACACTATTCATTGGTTAACTGTATCTATTATATAGCAGAATTCCGCTTGCGTCAATCGTTAATTTACTTAAGTTAACATGAGTGTAACCAAAAGCACGCCATGCCGCAAACCGAAGCTCACAGCGCAGCGCGCTACTAAAGCAAATATCAGCGGATACCGGCTATACCCAAAATCAAGCCCAAAACACCGCTCATGCACAGGGTACGGATAACGCTTACCTTATGACGGATACACCACAGGGAAATTGGCAAAACAATACAGCCAAGCAAATCCACCTTGGTAAAATCCTTCGGCAGTGTTTCAGTATTCCACAGCGCCAGCATTACAAAGCTCAATCCGGCAGAGCAGATGAGCGCCACAACCGCAGGACGCAGACCGTTCAGAATACCGCGAATCGGACCGATATCGCCATATTTAAAGAATAATTTTGCGAGTGCCAATACAATGAACACCGACGGAAAAACAAAACCCACAGTTGCAGCAATAGCACCGGGCAAGCCTGCAACCTTTGTACCGACGAACGTCGCTGCATTGATACCGATAGGACCCGGTGTCATCTGCGAAATTGTAAAAATATCAATAAACTGCGGCATAGTCATCCAAGCATGATTTTCAATAACCTCCGCCTGAATCAAAGGCATCGAAGCATAACCGCCGCCGACGCAAAAGGCACCAACCTTGACAAAGCTCCAGAAAAGCTCCCAATAAATATACATCTCGCTACCTCCTTACGCGTACTTTTTGTCACGCAGCAGGAAGAAGCCGATAACAGCATCCACAACGACTGCATACATCAGATTTACATTAAAGAAATAATTGGCAATGAAGGTACCGACAATAATCAAAAGCGGCAGTGCCAATTTTTTCTTCAGCTCCTTTTTGAGCAGGTCAATCGCTACATTGATGATAATAGCCGTCGCGCCGCACTGCATGCCCTTCAAAACCAGCTGAATATACTGGTTATGTGCAAAGGCATCATAAGCGTAGGAAATAGCGCTCAAGGTAATCAGCGGCGGCAGAATAGTTGCCAGTAAAGCAGTAAGCGTACCGCGGATACCGCCAAGCTTGTAGCCCATGCTGATTGCCGCATTGGCTGCCACAACACCCGGCGCGGACTGCGCAATCGCCACAAGGTTCAACGCTTCCTTATCATCCATCCATTTATACTCATCAACAAATTTGGCCTTCAGCAGCGGAATTATTACAAAACCGCCGCCGATAGTAAAGGCACTAATTATAAAGGTCGATTTAAACAGCTTCCAGTAAAAATCTTTTTCGGCTGCAGCTTCACCCATTATCAACAGCTCCTTCTGTCTATAGAATGAAATTATTATAGCATATTTGCCAGCAAAAAAACATAATTAGACTACACTAATACCTAGAAAATTTTTCACATCAGCTTTTTTGTAACAAAAAAGCACACCCTGCTACCAAATCAGTAACAGGGTGTGCTATCTATAGCCTACTCAAGCTACATTATACAGTTTTGACATCCGGTCTGCAGCTTACATCATACCGGGCATGCCGCCACCCATCGGAGGCATTGCCGGCATAGCAGCGCCTTCCTTAGCAGGTTTGTCAGCTACGATGGATTCAGTGGTCAGAACCATAGAAGCGATGCTTGCAGCATTTTGCAGTGCGCTTCTGGTAACTTTAGTCGGGTCAACGATACCTGCTTCGATCATGTCAACATACTCTTCGGTCAGAGCGTTGAAGCCATAGCCTTTGCGGCTGCGTTTAATGGTATCAACGATAACAGCGCCTTCCAGGCCAGCGTTGTAAGCGATTTGACGAACAGGCTCTTCAATAGCGCGTTTAACGATTTCTACGCCGGTCTTCTCATCGCCGATAGCTTTGATTTTTGCCAGAGCAGGCTGTACTTGCAGCAGAGCAGTACCGCCGCCAGCAACAATACCTTCGGCAACAGCAGCGCGGGTAGCGTTCAGAGCATCTTCAATGCGCAGTTTTTTATCTTTCAGCTCAACTTCGGTAGCAGCGCCGACTTTGATAACAGCTACGCCACCGGCCAGTTTAGCCAGACGTTCTTGCAGCTTTTCTTTATCGAAATCAGAAGTGGTTTCCGGAATTTGTGCACGGATTTGAGCAACACGTGCAGCAATAGCATCTTTATCACCCAGGCCATCAACGATAGTAGTCAATTCTTTGGTTACACGAACCTGACCTGCGCGGCCAAGGTCTGCCATGCTTGCGCTGTCCAGTTTACGGCCAACTTCTTCACTGATAACGGTTGCACCGGTCAGAGTAGCGATATCCTGCAACATTGCTTTACGACGGTCGCCGAAGCCAGGAGCTTTAACAGCAACAGCCTTGAAGGTGCCACGCAGTTTGTTAACAACCAAGGTTGCCAGTGCTTCGCCTTCAACATCTTCAGCGATGATTAAGAGTTCGCCGCCGTTTTGAACAACTTTTTCCAGAACCGGCATAATGTCAGCAATCATGGTGATTTTTCTATCAGTAATGAATACGTATGGATTGCTCAGTACAGCTTCCATTTTATCAGCATCGGTTGCCATATACGGGGAAATGTAGCCACGGTCGAACTGCATGCCTTCAACAGTTTCCAGATGAGTTTCCATGGTCTTGGATTCTTCAACAGTGATAACACCGTCGTCGCCAACCTTTTCCATAGCGTCGGCAATCAGGTTACCGATTTCATCGTCAGCTGCAGAGATAGAAGCAACCTGTGCTTTTGCAGCCTTGGTTTCAACCTTTTGGGAAACATTTTTCAGTTCGTCAACCAGTACGTCAACTGCTTTTTTGATACCTTTTTTCAGAACCATCGGGTTAGCGCCGGCAGCAACGTTGCGCATGCCTTCGTTAATCATAGCCTGTGCCAAAACAGTAGCAGTGGTGGTGCCGTCGCCGGCAACATCGTTGGTTTTGATGGATACTTCTTTAACCAGCTGTGCGCCCATGTTTTCAAACGGATCTTCCAGTTCGATGTCGCGGGCAATGGTTACACCGTCATTGGTAATGGTCGGTGCGCCGAATTTCTTTTCCAGAACAACGTTACGGCCTTTAGGACCGAGAGTTACTTTTACAGCGTCAGCCAGAGCATTTACGCCACGCTCCAGGCTACGACGAGCTTCTTCATTAAACAGGATTTGTTTAGCCATTTTATATCGCTCCTTTGAAAATTCAATTACAAATTAATTACAGTTTTTATGTTACTTCTCAATTGTAGCTAAGATATCGCGTTCGCTGAGAATCAGGTAATCCTTACCTTGATGTTTAACAGGAGTTCCGCTGTATTTTGCGAAGATAACTTCATCGCCAACTTTTACTTCGGGTTTAATCAGAGTGCCGTTGTCGCTGTATTTGCCTCTGCCTACAGCCAAAACCTTGCCCTGTTGCGGTTTTTCTTTTACTGCGGTATCCGGCAGGAAAATGCCGCTGGCAGTTTTTTCTTCTACTTCTACAACCTCTACAATTACGTGATCAGCTAATGGTTTTAACATTTTTATAACCCCTTTCGAGTATTCTTACTTACGTGAGAGTAATTTGCTTCTTGGTTATTAGCACTCATTTACTCTGAGTGCTAACCACAATTCTTATTATATCCATATTAGGAAAAATTGCAAGTACTTTTTCGCTGTTTTTTACAAATTTGTCGCAAATTCTGCTTCACGTCCTCTAAAATCGGCTTCCGCACTCCATTTTTTTGCTTCACAGGCCCAAATTTTCGCTTGGGCACAAAAAAAGAGCAGTTCACACTGCCCTTTCAGCTTATTGTTGTCTTTTAGCCGCAGCTGCAATAATGCTTTCCGCCAGCTCCTTTAAGCTTATGCGTTTAGCCATACTGAACTGCTGCATCTTACGATATGCTTCCTGCTCTGTCATTCCGTGCGCTGCCATGAGGATACCCTTGGCACGGTCCAGCAGCTTACGTGTCTCCAGGCTTTCCTTCAGCTTATCAAGCTCCAGATTAAGCTTATGCATTTCCTGAAAGCGTTTGGCCGCAATCTCCATCGCCGGGAAAAGCTGTTCCTCACGTACAGGCTTAACCAGATAAGCAATAACGCCTGCATCCGATGCCTGCTCAACAATATCCTGCTGACTGTAAGCTGTAAGCAGCAATACCGGCGCAATATTATCGGCAGCAATAATTTTTGCCGCCGTAATGCCGTCCATAATCGGCATTTTAACATCCATAATAATAAAATCAGGCTTTAATTCCGCAGCAAGCTTTACTGCCTCCTGTCCGTTGGCTGCCTCGCCTACTATGTCATGACCGGCATCTGCCAGCATTTCGCGTAAATCAAGACGCAAAATAGCTTCGTCATCTGCCAATAATATTCTCAGTTTATTTAACATCTTCCAGTCCCCCCTTTGGAATTGTTACTAAAGCAAGTGTACCGCCATCATCACGATTCGCCAAGCTAAAGCTTCCCTGCAGGTCTGCTTCCGCCATAGTCTTGATAATTTTCAATCCTAAGCTTTGACGGCTGCTGTTTAAAGAAAATCCTTCCGGAAGACCTACACCGTCATCGGCAATCGATAAAACATAACGCTTGCTTTCTTCCGCAAAGCGCACCTTAAGGCTGCCGCTCATGCGTCCTTCGTAAGCATGTTCTATAGTATTCTGCAATAATTCGTTGAGAATCAAAGCGATGCTTGTTGCCTTATCAGACGGCAGCTGTACAGGATCTGCTTTAAAATCGGCATGCAGGATAAATTCCGGATGCAGCATACTGCTGATAATTGCCTGATAAATTCCCTTGGCCACCTTACCGACATCTATCAGACCGGTATCCTGCTGCGAAAGATACTCATGCACAATAGCGATACTGTTGACCCTGTTAACACAGTCACGCAAAACTATTTTGGTTTCTTCACACTGCGCGCGACGCTCCTGCAGACGCAGCAGACTGGCGATGGTCTGCAAATTGTTCTTTACACGATGATGAATCTCTTTAATTACCACAGATTTTATCAGCAGCTCCTCGTCCTTTTTGCGCAGCTCGGTAATATCCTGCAAAATGACAATAGCACAACCGGCCTTAGGCCTGGGAATTACCGGCAGAATACGTATGGAAAGCAAAATGCCATGCATCGTAAATTCCTTGCTTTCCGCCGTGCCTGTTTCCATAACCATCCCGACCAACGGCCAGTTGATAGCAACATCATTAGTACGACAGCCGACAAGATGAGAAATATCCATAACATCAAACATATGACGCGCACGGTTGTTGGCAGCAACAATCACTCTGTTGGCATCTACTACCATAATGCCGTCAGAAGGCAGCAGTCGCCGATAGTTGCTGTTATTGCTCACATCCTGGCGCAGATTACACAAAAGCTCCAGCGACTGAGCAATAATAATATCATCGGGAGCAGCACTTTCAAAGCTGACGGCACCGTAGCAATGTCCGCGGCTGTCACGCAGCGGAAAAACCTTCAGACTGTTGAACATGCCCAAAGCCCATTCACGCTTGCCGTTAACAGGCACGTTTTTCTGCAGCACACGCGCAACGAGAGGTTCTTCAACCGCACGCACACGTCGGCCAGTCATATCCGGGCGCACATTTCCGACCTGTGTCATCGGCTGCTCCTGCTTATAAACATTAAAAAACTTTTTATTTTCTCCCGGCAGATAAATCGTCACAGCAGCATGTGCTATATCTGCCGCCAGACCGAGTACCTGTGGCATAGCTTGTAAACTGTTTCTTTGTTCTGCTGTTAAATTGCTCAGCATGTTTCCCCTCTTCTTCCTGCTGTTGTCCTTTCCACAGCTTTATCTGATTAATCCACTATTTTATCCACTATATCCACAGGCTTTTCCACAACAGTAATGCGCTTATATGTGGATATTGCCCGTTTATCCACAATATCCACAGGCTTATGCACTATAAAAGACACTTGTTTAGCCTAATTTCAATGATGGATTAGCGTTCAAGTCCAATGGACTGAAGCTACCGGCCTGATACATAAAATAACCGCGGCAGGCAATCATTACAGCATTATCGGTACACAAAATCGGTGTCGGATGCACCAGCTGGGCACCAATCTCCTCCATAGCCTTTGCCAGTGTATTCTGCAAGGTTTTGTTGGCAGAAACGCCGCCGGCCAGCACAATTTTATTGTAGCCCGTATGCTGCATAGCATGTACCGCTTCCTTAACAAGTGCATCAACAACAGCTCTCTGGAATGATGCCGCAACATCGCTGCGGTTCACCTCACGTCCTGCCTGCTGCTGATTATGCAGATAATTGATTACGGCGGATTTCAGACCGCTGAAGCTGAATTCGTAAGGCCTATCCAGACGTGCTACTGGAAAATCAATAGCATGGTCATTGCCGCCCAATGCCAAGCGCTCTATTTCCGGACCGCCGGGATAAGGCAATCCCATAACGCGGGCAATCTTATCGAAGGCTTCGCCTGCCGCATCATCACGTGTCTGTCCCAAAAGCTCAAAGCTGTTATAGCTGGTAACCTTCAGCAGCGCCGTATGACCGCCGCTGACAACCAGCGCCATAAACGGCGGCTTCAGCTCGCTGTCTGCCAAAAAATTGGCAAATACGTGGCCTTCAAGATGGTTGACACCTATCAACGGTTTATCCGTTGCCCAGGCCAGAGCCTTAGCGGCCGAAAGGCCGACAAGCAGCGCGCCGACCAGACCAGGTCCGTATGTAACGGCAACAGCATCTATCTGCTCCATGCCGACGCCTGCCTGAGATAAAGCCTCGTCAATAACAGGCAAAATATTCTCGATATGCTTACGCGAAGCAATTTCCGGCACAACGCCGCCGAATTTGCGGTGAATAACGATTTGGGAGGAGATAATGTTGCTCAGTACCTCACGCCCGTTCTTTACTACGGCAGCCGCAGTTTCATCACAGCTGCTTTCAATACCTAAAATATATACATCCTTCTGCTCTTTATTCATGGCCTGCTCCTTCTTTATACAGCCACATTATAACTGCATTTTCATGATTATCTTCGTAATAATTCGGACGAATGCCTTCGCTGGCAAAGCCACAGGTCAGATAAACCTTCTGCGCGGCAATATTTCCCTCGCGCACCTCCAGCGTCATAGCCGTAGCGCCAAGCTCCCAGGCCTTGTTTACTAAGGCTGCCGTCAGGCGCGTACCATAGCCCTGGCCGCGTTCTTCATCCGCAACAGCCACGCGCGTTATCTGCGCTTCACCTGCCACCAGCCAGAAGCCAGCATAACCTACGAGCTTGCCGGCATATTCCATTACCAGATAGGTAGTCAGCTCGTTTGCTATTTCATTGCGCAGCATATTTTCATTCCAAGCATCATAAAAGGATTGTGCCTCAATGGCAACCAAAGCCGGAATATCCGCTTCCGTCATTGCTCTGAAGCTTATTGTTGCTTGTGCTTCTTCTCCCACAATTCCTCAGCCTCCGATCTTCTGATATAGTATGGCTCCAGGCCAAAAATTTTCTTATCATTTTCTGCATCAAATTCTGCTAACGCAGCCAAGGCCACAGAGCTGCCTTTTGGCATACGCAATGCTTCCGGTGCTACGCAGATAAAATCCGGCAGACCGTTTTTCGCAAGCTTGGTGCACTCGCCCAAAAGCAACGCAGGAGTTCCCTGCAACGCAATTCTTTCCAACGCTTTTTCCGCACTGACAACATCAACAGGTGCCAGCTCTACAAGCTCACCATTGCGCCATTCATATAAGGCCTGATAAAAATTCCCCTTTTGGGCATCCAGCACTGGTGACAGCACCCTGCCCTCAAGCTGGATATTATAAGCCATAGCCTTTAAAGTATCAACTCCGTGCAGGCAACACTGCCAGCTGTAAGCCATAGCCTCTGCCGTTGCCAGACCGATACGCAGACCGGTAAAAGAACCGGGGCCCATGCTGACAGCCAAAAGTTCAATATCCTGCTTTTGTACACCGGTACGCTGCAACAGCTGGTCTAATTGCGGCAGCAAACCTTCGCTGTGTGTCATCCCCATATTAATCGTATATTCAGCTAAAATTTCCTTATCACGGCATAAAGCAATCGTGCACACCTTGGTGGCCGTATCAATTGCCAAAGTCAGCATCTTCTTCTACCTCCTGCAGCAGTTTTTCGTATCTTTCACCCTGAGCCTGCAGCACAGCACGACGGCCTTCACCATCATGTAGCAATGTAATCTGCAGATATTCCTCCGGCAGCTCCTCCTTGAACAGATCAGCCCATTCAATCAAGGTTACGCCATCGCCTCCGGCATATTCCTCAAAGCCAATGTCCTCCAGCTCTTCCGGACGGTTGAGGCGATATAAATCAAAATGCCTTATTTCCAGCTCACGCCCCTGATAAACATTCATGATGGCAAAGGTCGGACTGTTGACATCTTCAGCCGCAGCCCCCAAGGCTACAGCAACACCGCGGCTGAGCAGCGTTTTGCCTGCTCCCAGATCTCCGCTCAGGCAGTACACATCACCGCTTGCTGCATGCTTGCCCAAAAGCCTTCCCAAGGCTTCCGTTGCAGCGCTGTCCTGCAAATAAATTTCCATAACCAACTCTCCTCACATTTGGCAAAAACACTTGCCATAGTAATCAATAATTTGAAAAAGCGGCACCAGACTTACCAGTACCGCTTCTTTGTTTTTTACAATAAAGTTGTATTACGCGTCAGCGGATCCTCAATATCCATATGACCACTCAAGGTAATAGCCTTTTTACCTTCTATCAGAATCTGTACCCGTTTAATTTCCGGAAACTCTGTCAAGGTATTGGTAATAGCGTAGCAAAGCATCATCTCACCATAGGATCCTTGTCCCTTCTTTGCCAGCTCGCGCGTAAAATCAGCATAGGCAGTGCCGTCCTGCTCAACTTTAAGACTGCGCACCTTAGTACCGATAGGTACAACATCATCCATCTTCGCGTCCTGCGGTTTAGTAGTCACCAAAGCAATCAAAGCATTTTCCGGCAAACTTTTGCCGTTATCCTTCATCGTAATTTTTTCCGGTAACAGCTTTTCGCTGCCATCGGAAGCTGCACGATAAACAATAAAGCTGATATCCTTTTTTTCCTGCACTGCAGCAGTGGCCGCATTCTTAGCATCCTCTTTCGGCGGAACATTTTCACTGCAACCGCTTGCTATTACTGCACACAAAAGCAGCATCAATAAAATTAGCTTTCTCATTCTTGCCGCCTCCGTATTATGCAAAATATTTTTCAATGCCTTCAGCAATCAGACGAGCTGTCTTCTTCTGGAACCATTGTCCCTTCATCAAGGTCAGCTCCTTTTCATTACTGATAAAGCACATTTCTACCAAAACTGCCGGCATACTGATACGCTTGATAACATAAAAGTTTGCCTGACGTACACCCAAATCATCTACACCAAAATTAGCTGCCAGCTTATTTTGGATATTTTGGGCTAAGCGCAAATCATTATCGGTTTTCGGATAGTAGTATGTAGAAAAACCACCAACATTTTTATTGACCGAAGAATTAATATGCAGGCTGACGAACATATCCGAATTATATTTTTCGCCAACGTTTACACGTGCCTGCAGTTCCTCTGCATCACTGGCATTAGGTCCGAACACATCAACATCGGTAGTACGCGTCATATAAACCTTGGCACCCTTATCTTCCAGAATTTCCTTAACTATTTTTGTAATAGCCAAGGTGATATTTTTTTCTTTAGTGCCATCACTGCCGATAGCGCCTGGATCGCTGCCGCCATGGCCTGCATCTAAGGTAATAATTTTACCGTCAAGACCGCCGCTTGTGCGGAACCTGCCGTTTCCTTTGATTACCGCAAGCTTATCAGTATCAGATTTATTAACCGGTTTATTTACTGTTGTTTCTGTTTTGGCAGCAGCAGTATTTTTCTTATTATCGTTTTTCTTTTTACTGCTGCTCTTCTTTTTATCCGCTTTCTTATCCGCTGCGGTACTTGTTTTTATAACGGTATTTTTCTTGATACTGCTGTTAGTCTTTGTTGGACGATTGCTTACTACCGGTCTGTTGCTTACAACAGTAGTTGCAGCACCGTAACCGCTGTAGAAAGCCTGGCGCGGCGTAACATCAAGCACTACACGGAATGGACGGCCTGTTGCAGGATCCTTCTTTAAGACGAAAGCCTTATAGCTTTTTTCCAGCAGGCGCTGTTTCAACGGTACACGCACAACCGTATAGCTGCCTTTATCCACAATTTTCAAGGAATCAGCCAAAGAGCTTTTTACAGCCTTACTATGCGGCACCTGCGCTCCCTTATCAGCATTCACCGTCAGATTCAGCGTATCGCCTTCCATATCAACAGCATAGCCTGCAGTATCCGTTACATCAACAACAATACGCAGAACGTCTGCTTTATTGACACCCCATTTTACATCTGTTATCTGCGCCGCCTGAGCAACTGCGCCTAAAAGCATACAGCAGGCCAGCAGCGTCAGCAGGAAAATCTTGCGCAATAGTTCCACCTCGCAAACTTACACACTCTTACCGAAGATTTTACTTCAACAATTTATTTTAACACTAATTACAGAAGTCTGTAAACAAAATTACCGGTAAAGCATTAATTACCCTTCAAAACCTCACAGCGAGCCTCCGGCAAAAGCTGCGCCAGCTCACCTGCTGCCAGCCCGATATCAATGCCGCTGATATCTGCAGCCTTTCCGTGCAGGTAAACGCCGCAAACAGCAGCCTCATGCAGAGTAATCTCCTGCGCTGCCAGACCGGCAATAATACCTGTCAGCACATCGCCGCTGCCACCTGTAGCCAAAGCACTGGAGCCGGTGCTGTTTACATAAACAGTGCCGTCTGGACAGGCAATAACGGTCGGCGCTCCCTTGAGCACCAGCACAGCATTCCATTCTTTAGCATATTGTGCTGCAATATTGATACGGTCAGCATTAATTTCGCTGATTTCCTTGCCGATAAGACGTGCCATTTCACCGGGATGCGGAGTCAGCACCTTTGCTGCCTGCATCTCGCTCAAAATTTCTGTATGTCCCTGTAATGCTGTTAATGCGTCCGCATCAATAACAACAGGTACCTGCACCTGCAGCAGGATATCACGCACCACCTGCTGTGTGCTTTCGCTTGTGCCTAAGCCTGGGCCGATTGCCAGTACATCGGCAGCATTAGCATTTTTAACTACATCGCCTGTTGCGCCGCCGCCAAGGATACCGGGCATACGCTCCAGCAGTCCGTGTACCATAACCTCAGTAAGCTTGCCTGCAAGCACATCACGGCTGCTGAGCGGAGTATAAAGCGCTACCAGGCCTGCACCGGCCTTAACTGCGGCGTAGCTGCTCAAAGCAGCAGCACCTGTGAAGCCAGGGCTGCCGGCACAGATAACAGCACGTCCTGCATCGCCCTTATGCGCATCTGCTTTACGCAACGGCAGCAGCTCGCGCACAATATCGTCTGTCAGACGATATTTTTTGCTGGCACATTCCTCTACCATTTTTGCAGGCATACCTATATCTGCCAGCTCAATATCACCGCAATACTCACGGCCGGGATAGAGCAAAAGACCGGTTTTTAACAAAGCCATCGTCACGGTTTTATCCGCACGTACAGCATTTTCAGAAGCAGCGCCGTTGTCTGCATTTACACCTGTTGGTACGTCAACTGCTACAATATATTTTTCGCTGTCATTTATCAGTCTGCAGGCACGCAACAAATCGCCCTCAAGCTCGCCATGAAAGCCGGTTCCTGCTAAAGCATCAACCAAAATATCAGCCTTCGCAGCAGCAAGCTCAGCTACCACCCAGTCATCCTCGCCGGCAATAGCCTCTACCTTAGCATCAGTTTTTTGCAGCATTGCAAGCTCTGCCGCAGCATCACCAGTCACAGCCTCGAGTGCCTTGCCTACGACAAAAACGCGCACTCTTGCACCGTAATTTTGCAGCCAACGGGCAGCACCGAAGCCATCACCGCCATTATTGCCGCCACCGCAAAAAACAACTACGCTTTCGCCATCCAGCTCATCCAAGCTATCATTGACAGCATCGGCAACAGCCTGCGCTGCATTATCCATCAATAAGATTCCCGGTACAGCATATTCCGCTATCGCCAGTTGATCAAGCTGTTTCATTTCCTGTACGTTTACTAATTTCATTTTCCATCCTCCATTATTACATACGCCGTAGCAAGTTCTCTGCTATGGCTTAAGCTGATTTGTATATTTTTTACTCCAAGCTGTTTTGCCAGCATCGCAAAGTGACCGCTAAGCTGTACTAAAGGCTTGCCCAGCCCATCATTGTCTACGGCTATTTCCTGCAGCGAGCCTTCGCGCAGACCGGTTCCCAATGCTTTCAGCACTGCTTCTTTAGCAGCAAAGCGTGCTGCAAAGCTTGCTGCCGCCTGCTGTCCTCTTCTTTGACAATAGGCAGCTTCCTCAGCAGTAAACACTCGCCGGATAAAAGATTCGCTCTTTATTGCCCGGGCAATACGTTCTATTTCGATAATATCACAGCCTATGCCTACTATCATTTGCTTTCACTCCTTCACACAGCTTCGTAACTATTATTAATTCTTGCAAGTATATCCAAAATCCTTTTTTTATTTTTGTTTTTCACAAAGATATTGCAAAATTTAAAGAGATTCTTCTTTTACCACAGATATCGGCAAGCTTAACTTCTTCATCATTGCAAAAATCCCCGGCATTGCATCAGCACGCAATACCGGGGAAATATTTTTTTATTAAGCTGCTGTTAAATCAGAAGCAGGCAATCTGTCCGTCTGTACGCTTTTCGGTTGCACCGCACAGCACGCCATCCTCATCACGGATAATAATCTGTCCGCGGCCCATATGATACGGGTCGGGCTGAACCACAACGTTATGGCCCATACGCTGCAGCTGACGGATAATGTGGTTAGGAGTATCCTGCTCAACTTCTACAGTTTTACCGCCAATCCACTGCCATCTCGGCGCATCCAACGCCTGCTGCGGATTCAGGCCGAAATCAATCATGTTCATAGCAACCTGAACATGAGCCTGCGGCTGCATAAAGCCACCCATAATACCAAAGGCACTCACAGCCTGACCATCTTTGGTCATGAAGGCAGGAATAATGGTGTGGTACGGACGCTTGCCACCCTGCAAAGCATTCGGATGATTTTCATCAAAGGAGAAGTTCTCGGCACGGTCATTAAAGGAAATAGAAGTACCGGGTACAACGATACCGCTGCCGAAGCCACGATAATTACTCTGAATCATGCTGACCATATTACCTTCGGCATCAGCGGTGCAGAAGTAAACAGTGCTGCTGTAGCGCGGGTCGCCTACAACCGGCTCCAGTGCTTTATCATTAATCAGAGCACGGCGGTCTGCGGCATAGCGCTCGCTCAAAAGCTGCTCGGCAGTAACCTTCATGTAGGAAGGCTCGGCAACATATTCTTTAGTATCAACAAAGCTCAGCTTCATAGCTTCGATTTGCTTGTGCATTGTTTCTACAGTATCGCGTTCGGTAAAGTTATAGCCCTTGAGAATATTCAGCGCCATAAGTACGGTAATACCATGACCGTTAGGAGGCAGCTCCCAGATATCGTAGCCGCGATAGTTAACGCTCAGCGGTTCAACCCATTCCGGCTTATAGGCTTCAAGGTCGCTCTTGCGCAGGAAGCCGTTATGTTCTTGCATAAAAGCGTCAATCTTATCTGCCAATTCACCTTTATAGAAAGCATCACCATAGGTTTCGGCAATCAGGCGCAGGCTTTTTGCCATATCAGGATTCTTGAATACTTCGCCAGGCTGCAGCCAATGTCCGTTAGGCTCAAAGGTATCAAACCAGCCTTTGAATTCCGGTCTATCTTTATATTTGGTATAGAAGCCGTCAGCCTCTTCCCACAGACGGCTCATGTTCGGAGAAACAGGATAGCCGTTTTCCGCATAGTTGATGGAGGGTTCCATAACAGTTTTGATAGGCAGCTTGCCAAACTTTTTATGAATTTCCATCCATGCGCCTACAGCACCCGGAACGTTAATCGGCTCAACACCATAGGGAGGAATTTTATCAAACCCACGTTCCTTCAGGGCTGCGATAGAAGCAGCCATCGGTGCCGGGCCGCTGCCGTTAATACCATACAGCTTGCCCTTATACCAGATAAGTGCAAAGCAGTCACTGCCCAGGCCATTACCGGTAGGCTCAACTACAGGCTGACAGGTTGCAACAGTAATAGCGGCATCAATTGCGTTACCGCCCTTAAGCAAGGTTTGCAGGCCTGCGGAAGCAGCGGTAGGATTACCTACGCATACCATACCGTTTTTAGCATAAACAACACTACGTTTAGAAGCATACGGATAATTTTGTGCATCAAATTTCATTGCTATTCTCCTTTACCAACTTACAGGAATTTCTCTAAAATACCGGCAGTAATTACCGAGAAGGTAGTAACGGTAGCAAAACCGCCTACAAGATATTTCGGCATAATGGCATCGTTTACAACCTGCCTTTCCTCTTCCGTTTCACCTGTAGCGATCGCAATTTCGTTTGCTACCAGATAGGTTGCCGGGAAGCCCAAAAGCTGCATTACGGCTACGCCCATAGCCAGGTTTCTGTTGCCCAGGATTTTCCACAGCGGCAGAATATAGAAGAACAGGAAAAGTACAGCAAATACCACGATAAATACCATAATGGTATTAAAGCTCAATACAATCAAATCACTGACTTTAATTTTTGCCAGAGAAGGAATAATTACCGCAAATACACCAACGTTAAAGATACCGGAGGATTTTGCATGATCCAGGATTTTCGGCGGAACAAGGCCGGTGCTGCCAATTACTGCACCTAAAATCAAAGACCAAATAGTAGCGCTCAGACCGGTATATTTTCCGATAACGAATGCCAGCCAACTGAAGAAGGCTGCGATAGTCAGAGAAGCAAAAGGACCATAGAATTTTTTGTGTTTTTCAAAGAAGGTTTCTTTAGGAGCTGCACCGCCATGCACATCTTCCTTCGGTGCATAAGGATTAACACCGGTACGACGGAATTCCGCCAATGCTTCCTTAGCAGCACGCAGGCCAAAGTAAGAAGCAACAGGAGTACCAAAGAATTTTTGCACAGCGTACAAAACAGTACCCAAAGCAGCAGCCATAGCAAAGCCTTTATCCATAGCAGCGCTGGTCATAATCTGAGTAGCAACGATACCGCCGTTGATAATAGGAATGCTGACAATAGTTTCCTGATAGCCGATTACGGGAATCAGCACAACGCTGCCGGCAATCAAAACAATCATGGATAAAACAGCAACTGCAACTGTGCGCCATTCAGCAATCAGCTGCTTAATATTCAGGCTGGTACCCATGCTGAATACTACGAAAATCAAAGACCATTTACCAATGTCGGTAAGACCGGCAAGCTTAATAATATCCGGCGGCAGAACACCTGTCATAAAACCAACAAGGAAAAGCATCAGGCTGACAAATACAGCAGATACCTTTGCTTTTGTTGCAACACCCAACACATCACCAATGCCAAAAAGCAACAGGCAGATGAATAAATAAAAAAACATACTTGTAAACAAAACAATACCCCTTTCAAAACATATATACTATTTCAGTCCGAAAATAGACCGATTTGTTTTAGTATATATGTTTCATAGGTTTTTGACAAGCGAAAATTACATTTTTATATAATTTTAACCACGAGCATTTCTTTGTGTAAACTTATTAACATTTAAGCAAAGCACAATTCCAAAATATCTGATTATAGTGTTTGAGGAGGCAAATCGTATGCATAAACCGTAAATTCCTTTGAAATACCGAAATTAAAGCATCATAAGCTGTACTATTCACACCGGCTTTGATTGCAATAACAAAATGCCAGCCAAAACGGTGTTTCACAAATAGAACCCCCACCAACACAGACAATACAAAAACTCCGCAACCGAAACAGTTGCGGAGTAATTTGTGCGATTTGTGTTTGTGATTGGTGCTTGACAGTAAACCAAAAATTAACGTTTGGTAAATTGAGCATCCTTATTTTAAGTCATTCTTTACGCTATTTGTTACATACCTGTTGCATACTATATGTGCTTTATACGTGCTCATTTCACTTTTAAGGTTTACAGTTAGGCTTCCATCTGCGCCAGCCAAGCGTCAAGAACTTTTCCCTCTGATGCGTCCGGGTCGTTTATATACGCTTTTGCCATACGCACGTAGTTGTTAGTGTCGCTTCCAAGAATTTCAGCAAAATCACTATGCAGCATATTCATAACATAGTACCAATCAGCTTTACAACGTATTCCCTGTTGGTCTGCAAATTGGCTAGTCTGTTCAAACGTCCAATGTTCGCCACACGTACCGTCAATGTTCTTCATTTTGGAAACTGCCTTTTTTGCAAGCTCTTCGTCAAAATGCGGGCCATAAGCTACACAATGCAGTTTATATGCAGTATCCCAAAACAGCCTCGGGCAGCGTCCGCGCACTTCTTCTAACGCTTCACAAACTATTTCTTCCATCTCTGTTATCTTTACTGGGTCAGCGCTTACCTTCTCCCAATATTTCTTTAGTTTGTGCATAACGTCGCCCCCTTACGCCATTTTTACAACGCTCAAAGATACATTGCTGATAGTGCCTGCTGCCGTAGCCTGCACCTGCAACGCTGCATTATTATCAATCACACAGCAACTAGGCAATACTCTAAGTAATGTAGCAAAGGAGATATTATAAGTATCACCTGTAGCACCGGTTACTGTTGCTTCTGCTCCCGGTACTGCTACACCATTACGAAGAAGATTTAAACCTATATCGCCTGCCGCAGTCGGGGTAATATCAGCGTTCAAAGTCACAAGGTAAAGTCCCTGGATAAGGTTAACGCTTGTACTTCCTGCCGTATGCTTAATAGATACGCCAGTCAGAAGATTGTTAGTAGGAAAGCCGACAAAGCCGTTCGCTGCAACAGTCTGCGCCGCCGTTGCAACAGTTGTTAATGCAGATTTTTGGTTGCAAATCATTTGTTTTCACCTCTTTTATTAAAGCAATAGGGACGGCTTGCACCGTCCCTTGCAGTGCAGTTAATGCACATAACTTATTATTTTAGCCTGCATTATAAGTACAGCCACAAGCGCCAGCTACATTAGCAGCGATGCTCTGATACGGGCTGTTGGTAATATAAGCGGGCTGCGGATAAGGTCTTAAAGTGCCGATAAGGGCAGCGCTCTGTGCCTGTTGACTTAATTGGAAGTTAGCGGTCTGCAAGTCGCGGTCGCGGTCTGCGAGCTTGTCACGCAGGTCTTGGATTTGGTTGGCAATCAGAACTGCTCTGGTCTTTTCACCATCTTCTTTCACTGCATTGACAATATCACAGGTATTACGCGCGTTCTCATAGCGCACTGCGTCAATATTTCTGTTAGTTTCGCAGCAGCACTGCTGTTGAGCAAAACGATTTTCGGAAAGCTGACTGCCTAACTGATAACCGGTCTGCATAATATCACGTTGCACACCGTTAAAACCATTCAGCATAGTGCTGTTCTGAGCGTAGAAGCCATCACATAAGCCATTCTGAACGCCGCGAATACCTTCTTTAATATCCTGCATAGAAAATTGGTCCGCAATTTGGTCACGTGTCATGCTGCCATTTGCAAAAATTTCAGCACCCATATTGCCGCGGTTATTCCAATTACCGCCCCAGCCGCCCATTAAGGCAAAGATAACAATAATCCACATAAACCACATACCGCCGCCCCAGCAGTCACCGTAGTTGTTGTTTCGATTCATGTCCATTACCGGAACAATGTTTGCACCTTCCATGATAAAATTTCACCTCCAGGAATTATATGTAAAGCTCATTGCGCGCATTAGAGCTTTAAACCGAATTGACTTAAAAACTGAGTAAACTGTTCGTCACTCATGCCACGTTGCCTTGCAAGGTTACGTACAGTTTCTTTTAACTGTGCTTCATTCTTGCCTTGCCCCATTTGCATTGCGCGGCTCATCATAGGATTCTGCTGTGCTAATTGCGTAAGCATCATCATAGGATTACCGCTGTTCTGTAACATTGCCATTATCTGCATCGGGTTCATGGTTCATTCCTCCAATCTGCTTTTCCAATCTGTCCACACGTTCTACTAATCTATCTACAATGTTTTGTTCAGCATACGCAGGCTGCTTCTGCGAATTGTTGATTTGGTATACTCTGAAAATCGGCAAGCCGTCCAAGCCTATAAGCTTTTCATAAATCTTGCCTTCGGCAGGGCAAGGGAAGAAAGTGCTCGTTCCGTCCAAGTCAATTTGAGCTGCCTTTGCTTCATCCATGCTGGTAACAATTCTGCCTTTCAATGCCATAGGCATAGGCTGCTGCATAGTTGGCTGGTACATCTGCTGCTGTTGTTGCTGCAAATAATTCAGCCGTTGCTGCATCTGCGGTGTTGCGCCCATATAAGGGTTATATTGTCCGTACATACTTATCACCTCACTTATAGTTTAGCTGTTTTTTAGCAAACCAATCCCTACAAATTCCCCATAAAAAAGAACCGCCATAAAAGGCGGCTCGTTGCATTTAAAGGAATGATAATACATTTGTTATTTGTTTATACGCAGTATTCAATTCCTTATCCACTGTTTTGAGAGATACATTCAATTGCATAGCTATCTGATAGTTAGTCAAGCCTTTTACAAATTTCAGCTCGCAAATTTCTACCTGCCGTGGTGTTATCTTTGCTTCTTCCAATACCGCGCTGAAAGAACGCCGCGTTGATGTTTGTAGCCAGTCACGCGTGTTCTTCAGCAGTGTGTCCATTTTATTGTCACCTACCTAAATAAATAAAAGCTATAGCTGTTGCCGCCCATCCAAACAAAGCGGCACAGATTATCTTTCTTTGGAAAGCAATAGTTTCTACATAACCTTTTAATAACATTGTAATAATGCCTGCTGGTATTTGTTCCTTTTCATCCATCGTAACACCATCCAATAATTTTATTTTGCAGCTGCGCAAAGCAAGAAGAATAACGCAGTACCTGCATAAATATTCCGCTGATACTTAATTCTGTTCGTTCTCTTCCGGTCGTATTCCATTTGCTCTATCAACGTCTCGTATAATTCCTCGCTGCGCTTCAACGATTCCTTTGCATTCACTAATGAGCGCTTGGAGTTCGTCAGCGCTTCTTGCGTTAGAGTGAGCTGCTTCTTCGCTTCGCTTAATTGCGTCAACAGAACTGCTGACGTGTTCTTCTGCTGTTTCAATTTCTCGTCTGCCAGATTCAATTTCGCTTCCAGCAGATTCGTTTGATTTTTGAATTGATTCCATTGTTCGATTGACATTGTTATCTGCTTGGGTGCCGCTTCCGCCGTGCCAACGCCAGTACACGTCATTACAGATAAGCAGAAGGCCAGCAACAATAAGACTAATCTTAACGGCTCTATCAATCTTGCGTCTTGTTTCATCTTTCATTATTACCTCATGTAAATATCTATATTTGTAAAATATAATAAATCGTGTCAGAAGCACAAACTTCGCCTACAAGCGGCTTTAGCTCGCCGCAGGATAAATCATAAGCGGCACTAAATTTAAAACGCTCATAGGCGAAGTATTTTTGTGCAATTTGCGCCTTCTTGTAGTTAGATATTCAGATTAGAGAGCAAAGTAATGATGCAACGCACCGAGAGTAAAGCCTAAAACAAGGCCTACTAAAAATTTCTTGTCAGCAACAAAAGCTTTTAATTCTTCCATGATTTCACCTCCTTATCTTCCATTACCAGCAAAGCCATACGCAGGTACGCCATACGGTGTTGTTAAGTCAATGCCAGCAACATACTGATACGTAGCTTCCGCTCTATTGGCGTAACCTGCTCTATACATCTCACCAACATCGGCAGCAATCCAATAGTAATTCTTAAACAGCTTGTAAAGTGCCTCCAGACTACGCAGGTTGACGCGCTCAAAACGATTCTCCAGGAAACGCTTTACAACATAAGTGCTAGTCGGACACCACATGCCAGCATAAATAAGGCAGCGTGTATCATCCAACGTCGGCACCTGTTGAAGCACCTCGACATATTGCAGGCAGTCACGTGACAACTGTTCTAACTGCGCCTGCTGTCCTGCGTCGCTTCTTAACAACTCTTTAAGCATCGGCAGTTCGCCGCTTGCCTTAATATCAATATAGGTTCTGCCAATAAATTCTTCACCGCCGGGAATAGCTCTCAAAAGCTCATCGGCTCTGTTGCCCTCCCATTGCGACACACCGATTGAAGGATAATTATAAGCCGTAGACTTTGCTACGCTGTCATAACCGCCTTCAATGCCTGTTGCGATAATGCCTTTTGCGATTTCTCTCGCAAGGTTTTTGTTCCAATCACTCATCGTTCCGCTCCTCACTTTTCACTTTAAACATTCTTGTTTCAATAGCCTTGTTGCCTAACTGTACAAGCAGCAGCGTAACCATACCAAGTGTACAACTCTCGTAGCCGCTCCAGGTTTTGGCAAAAAAAGCAAGCCATAGTGTAACCAATACCCAAACAACAAAGCCAATCACAGCGCAGATTCTGCCTACGCTGTAAGCGTTGTCGTTCTTCTTTAACATATTAATTATTTTACGCATGACACTTACACTCCTTGCATTTTTCATCATGTTCTTTTAAATCATAGTTAGGCAGTTCATTTAATTGCTCCATTAAACTATCAATGACGCCATTATCTCCAAGCGCCTCGTAACTCCGGTAGCAGGCGTCGATGCTTTCTTTTGCGTAGATTGGTATCCAGCCTTTATCCTGGACATAGTGATTATAAGCCTGGATGATTCTATCGCGGAGCAACGCTTGCAAGCCTGCCTTTAGTGCGTCATTTTCTTTTTTCTTTGTATGATATAACGCAAAGATATAAGAGATAACAGCACCAGCAATAATATTTATTACAGTTTGTACAGTTGATTCAATCATAAAACACCTCATTCCTATTTATTTTGTTGCTGATATTTAAACTTCTAATACAACATTTTCAACTTCTGCTTTAGTTATAGCAGTTTCTACTTTCTCCTTAGCTTTTCTATAAGCTGTGTGGAGCTTGTCGCTTCTCAACGCCACCTGTGCAATAATGCCACGCAGGTCAGATGCAGTTACTTTTACATCTTTATTATCTGCGGTAGTCCATATGAGGGTGACGGAAGCACCTAAGACTTCAAGGGCAACAATAGCTGCACTAATTCTATCCCTAGCTTTGTCATCATAATCAAAAGAGTAACCTTGGTATATGATAGGCTCAACCTCAGCTTTATCACGCTGATATTTAAGCTCCGTAATCTTGCGTTGCTTAATCACTTCCAAAGGTTCTTCCTCATGCGTAACGGTTACGCCTAATTCTGCTAAGGATTCATCGCTGATTGATAGTGGGATGAAAATACCCTCTTTGCCTAAGGCTTCTGAAAGTGGGTAAATGCTAGAGTAGGTTTGGTCTTTGTATTTATATTTTGTTTGCATTTTGTTTCTCCTTTGCTTAATAATCTTCAACTGTAGGCTTCATGTCATTTATTGCTTTACCCCATGAAAAAGTTACACCATTTGTATAATAGCAATTAAACAGCAATGTATAAGTTTTATTCGGGGTCACACCTACAATGGAATCAATATCTTGATGGTCAACGAGTTCTCCTTCTCCATTAGATTCTGAGAAACCTTCGCCCCATGTTTTATTAGTCATTTTATTTTCTATAGAAGCATAATTAGAATCTTCCGGGTTACCTTCAACCGAATCAACTACTGCAACCACTTTGATTCTTTTAATCCCCGGTGGAACAGTAAAAGAAATTGTTTTATTACCTGCTTCAGCATAACTCCAATCCTTGCTACCATCTTCAACCTTTACTTCACCTTTTCCCATCATCATTCTATTAAGTCCCATTATACGTCACCTCCTAACTTGTTAGCTTGTACAATGCTCGTCAACGTACCTCCACCATCTTTGCTCATCCAAATGTTAAGGAGCAATCCTGCACTTGTAATAGCTACGTCACTTGCGCTACCAACATATTTTAATTTTCCTGCATTGCTTATAGTCAAACTGTAATCTGCATTTGCAGCAAAGTATGCAGTAAACACAGACGATTGACTAGCACTTAATGCTCCAGCCAAAGTAGCAAGGTCAAGTGTAAATGCACCTGTTACAGCATAAACCACTGTAGAGGTTATAGGTGTATCGGATGTGCCATTGATAACATAAGTAGTGTACTTCTCTCGGTTGAGCATAAGGTCATGGAAATTCTGCTGTGCACTCCACGTATTAGATTCCGATGTGCTAACGCCACCACCACTAACTGCAATAGTTACATTGCCACTAGCGTCGGGTTTTGTATCGTTAACACTCTTAACCACTCCACTAACATCTGCCTTCTTAGCATAGGTATCAACAATGACATTACCTGCACCATCATGAGTTGCTGCCCTAGCCGTGCCACTATAATTTGCAGCATTGATTGAACCAATAAACTGTGTGCCTTCACGCCACCTTATGTTAGTAGCTCCACCAAGTAAAGCAAAACCAGAGAGAATATCTTCGGTACTCATCTTGTCAGCTAAGGCACTGTATATAACCTTGTTCTGTACAGGGTTAGTCGAAGTGCTGGACAATAAGCTATCCACAGTAATATTAGTAATATCAGTTTTCTTAGCATAGGTATCAACAATGACATTACCTGCACCATCATGAGTTGCTGCTGCTGCTGTTTCAGTTTTACCTAATTTACCATCTAAGGCTTCTTTGATAACCTTGTTCTGCACAGGGTTTAGACTGGAATCACTTAATGCAGCATCTACATCAACAGTGCTACCACCACCAGAACCCGGATTACCTCTTGGAATCGTAAAGTTCAAGATAGCATTAGTAGAAGTACCACTATTGGAAACACTTGCGTTAGTGCCGGGTTCACCTGTATACACACTGCCAATACGGATAGTAGCAGCAGTACCAGCAATACCTTGTAAGCCTTGCTCACCTTTATCGCCTTTGTCACCTTTTGCACCTTGTATACCTTGTGCGCCAGCGTCACCTTTGTCACCTTTTGCACCCTTAATGTTAACACTAGCAGGATTATCCAAGCCAGCCTTATTTGTCCAACTCAACACACCAGAAGAAGATACACTAGGAATAAATACATTCACATTCTCGCTATAATTCTTAGCGTTGTTCATGTATAACTCTGCGTTGTTCATATAGGTTTGTGTAGTGGTCTTGAAGGTCTGTGCTTCATTTGCGCTACCTCTGGAAGCAGACGCATAGTTACTAGCGGTAGTAGCAGCAGATTGTGCTGCTTCCTTGCTGGCTTCTGCGTTGTTTTCACTAGTTTTTGCATTGGCTTCGCTTGCCTTTGCGTTGGTTGCAGATGCCGTAGCGTCAGCCTTGGCGGTTAATGCCTCCTGCTTATAACCACTCGTCAGCTCCGCATTTTCAGCAGCGCTTGCAGCAGATAAGCTCGCGTACTGTGCGCTGTTACCTGCTACGCCTGCTGATTCGAATGCACTATCTTCACTCTTTGCCGCTGCAGCTGCACTTGCAGATGCAATCTGCGCTTGTGCTTGAGTCTGCGCATAAACGCCTTGCGCCAATGGCAAAACCTTTGCCGGGTCTTCCGACAATTCAAGAGTTTTTCCATCGTCACTAATTCTAAAGCTTTTGCCGTTCTCCCACGGAATTGTAGTATCAATATCAGCGCTTGTACTTACACCGATTTTCAAACTTCTACCTGTAACGTCGGTAAGCTGTTGCGCAATCATCGTCAGTTTATCGCCAATATCTTCAACCTGGTTAAAAGGATATTGGTCTGGCAAATCCGTTTCCTGCGTTACCGGCACTTCCCTATAAATCGTCAGTTTCCAACCTGTCGGCAACACCGGCGGCCGTTCACTCTCCGGCACTTCTGCGCCGACTGCATAACCTGGATAACGTACAACATTCTTTTCAACATCAACGTAATAATCTTTAGTCAGCAGCTTTTCTTTGCCGTCTGCGTCAGTCAATAAAACTTTTATGTCCGTCCGGTCTAAAATTTTAAACTGATACGCAAACTCTGTTGCATTCCCATTGCCGTTATATGTGATTCTGTTATCGACATGAGCAATCATAATAGCTCCCCTTTCGTTTATTCATAAAAAGAAAATGTCTATCTAAAAATTAGATAGACATTAAATGATTTACTTTCTTTAATTTTAGCACACAATTTTGCTAACTTTAGCAATGAGCATTTGTGAAATTCTTATGTACATTTTATAGCGATTGCGATATACTATAATGCAAAGAAAGGAGTGCTTTATATGCCTATACTTTTTATGCTTATCATGCTTGTACTAATTTGGTTTGGCTTTCACTTACTCGCTGCAATCATCACGAGCGTAGCGCCGGGAGCAGCGTTTCTGTTTCACGATAACGGCATAGCCACATTCATTTTTTCTTTATCATTGTTTATGGGCTTTCCACTCGTGGTCTGCGTGCCTATCGCCATTATAGCAGGGTTCATCTTCGCTGAAACGTGGTACACAACGGTGCTGCAATATCTCACGCTTGAAGCAATGCTCGCCATTCTCTCTGTAATCGCGACGCTCGTTTTTGGCGCAGGCTCAGAAATAGCCGAATCAATATCACGCAAAAGAAAATAAACCAGCATATTCATTTTAAATCTGGCAGTTTTTACACTGCCAGATTTTTTTATTTTACTACTTCTTTACCATAAGCTACTGCTCGTGTTTACGTTCGGAACGCGGGCGACGCTTAATCAAGTCTTGCAGTTCAAAGTCCATATTATCCTCAGCAATATCTAGGCTATTGAATAGGATATTGACGATACCAGCAGGAACGCCGCGCCATGCGCCAAAAACATACGCCGCCTGCTCTGCTAGTTCACCCGGGCCTTCTTCGCCTCGGGCAACTTTGCCTGCACGTCTTATAACTGTAAAGCCTTTGTCCATCAAGCCTTGCACCGCTGTCAATCTGTAGCCGTAGTTTCTCATACCTAGCAAGGTTTGCACGCCAACATTCGCCGCTTGCACAACGGGGCCGCCCATAGACAACGGGTAGTTGATAAGCTCTTTTGACAATTTGCGATAACCGTCCTCGTCTTTCTCAAAAGGAGCGGTCAAAGAAAGCTCTCCGATAGCCACGTTCAACAAGC
>ENA-OPVT01000382-OPVT01000382.1-human-gut-metagenome-genome-assembly--contig:-NODE-382-length-34498-cov-3.945824_pt1 | contig 34498 bp, 29 predicted proteins | sample MGYA00241499_ERZ501990 | MGnify/ENA primary metagenome ERZ501990 (study PRJEB25962, sample SAMEA2042104) | human gut metagenome | biome: human gut; feature: human-associated habitat; material: faeces...
CGGTGTTGAAGAAATGCTTCTTTCTGATGAGACTTATTCTGGAGGAAACTCTTTAAATAATAATGGTATGTTTGCAATGAAACTTCATGAAAATCCAAAATACAATGGAAGCCACAGAGCAAGAAAATCTGTATTTTTCTTTGATAACAGAGTAGTTCTTCTTGGAAGCAACATTGAAAACAATGATAAAGAAAATGAAACTCATACAACTTTATTTCAAAATTATTTAAAAGATAAAGAAATTAAAGAGGAAAAGAAAAACTTAAATGGAAATAATTTCATTTTAGACAGCCAAAATAATTTATATAAAGTTGTAAACGGTGAAGTTGTTTATACAAAACAATTACAAAAATCTTATGATCAAAAAATTGGAACACCAACTGAAAATAATTATGAACTTGCTTATATAAATCATGGAAAAAATCCTAAAGATAAAGGATATGAGTATGCAGTTTTAATTAAAGCAGATGAAAAAGAGCAAAAACAATTTAAAAAAGACAGCGGATATAAAGTTCTTCAAAAAGATTATAATGCTCATATAGTTGAAGATAAAGTTTCAGCTTTAAGAGGATATGCTTTATTTGAAGCTGGAGAAATTAAAAATGATAAGTTTATAAAATCTGTTGATACACCATCAATGGTAATGGCAGCTCCTGAAAAAGAAAACTTAAAATTAAGTTTTGTTGATCCTGATTTAAGATTATATGAGGGAAGAGATGAGAGCCAGTATGATGAAAATGGAAATATGAAAGAAGTAAGTATTTATTCAAGAAGAGAATGGAATGGAAATGAATCTATTCCTCATACTTCAACTTTGGTTTTAAAAGGTAAGTATAAACTTTCAGAAGAAAATAAAAATGTTTCTGTAGAAGTAAAAGGAAATGAAACAATTTTAAAAATAACAACAACATATGGAATGCCTGTTGAAGTTGTTTTGAAAAAAATTAAATAAAAATATTGAGTAATTAAGAACAGAGATTGCCATAAATATATGGCAGTCTCTATTTTTTTATGGGTATATAATATTGAAATTGACTGATATCAGAAATAATATTTTTAAAAAAATACAAAATAATTTTTAAAAGTTCATTTATTAGTATAAAATAATAATTTTGAGTATTGAAGTTATAAGATTTATGTATTATCCTTTTATTAGGAAGATAAAAGTTTTCATAAAAAGCAAAATAAATGGGAGGCAGATTATGAAGAAAAAATTTCTTACAATACTTAGTTTATTAATTGCAGTTTTATTTGTTGGTTGTGGAGAAGGAAAAGAAGAAGCAGCTCCAGAATCAAAAAGAGCAGGAAATCTTACAGTTTACTGCCCGCATCCATTAGAATTTATTAATCCTCTTATTAATGAATTTGAAACACAAACAGGAATAGAAGTTGAAGTTATAGCAGCAGGAACAGGAGAACTTATGAAGAGAGTTGAATCTGAAAAAGATAATCCTCTTGCAGATGTTCTTTGGGGAGGAACTATTACAACAGTTGACCCTATAAAAGAATATTTCTTGCCATATACTTCTGTAAATGAAGAAGCATTTTATGATGCTTATAAAAATGTTGAAGGAAATATGACAAGATTTACAGCTGTTCCAAGTGTTATTATGATAAACACAAATCTTATCGGAGATATAAAAATAGAAGGATATGAAGATGTTTTAAATCCTGAATTAAAAGGAAAAATTGCTTTTTCAGATCCTGCTAAATCTTCTTCATCTTTTGAGCATTTAGTAAATATGCTTTATGCAATGGGAAATGGAGACCCTGAAAAAGGCTGGGGATATGTTGAAAAATTAATGGATAATTTAAATTATACACTTCTTTCTGGTTCATCAGCAGTTTATAAAGGTGTGGCAGATGGTGAATATACAGTTGGACTTACTTTTGAAGAAGGTGCTGTAAAATATGTTAATTCTGGCGGACCTGTAAAAGTTGTATACATGGAAGAGGGAGTAATAGTTAAGCCTGACGGTGTATATATTATTAAAAATTGTAAAAATGAAGAAAATGCTAAAAAATTTGTTGATTTCATAACAGGAAAAGAAGCTCAGTCAATGATTTCTGCTCAGCTTAACAGAAGAAGTATAAGAAAAGATGTTGAGCCTGGAAAAGGACTTAAAAAACTTGAAGATATTAATGTAATTGAAGATGATATTGAATTAGTAAAAGCTAAAAAAGCAGAATGGCTTGATAAATTCAAAGATATTTATACTAAATAGTTTTAACCAAACAATAAATAAAATTAGTGAATATCCACAACTATTTTTGTTGTGGATATTCTTAAATACAGAAAAATAAAAAGAAAGAGGTGCAAAATGAGTGTAGCAATAAATGTAAAAAATGTTGTAAAAAAGTTTGGAAATAATGTAATTATTCCCGGAATGTCAATAGACATTAAAAATGGAGAATTTTTTACTTTACTTGGACCGTCTGGCTGTGGAAAAACAACTCTTCTTAGAATGATTGCCGGATTTAACAGCATAGAAGGCGGAGAAATATATTTTGATGATAAAATGATAAATGATATGCCTGCCCACAAAAGAAATATAGGAATGGTTTTCCAAAGTTATGCAATTTTTCCTCATATGACAGTGAGAGAAAATGTAGAGTATGGATTAAAACTTAGAAAAATATCAAAAGCTGAAATAAAAGAAAAAGTTGATAATATTCTTGATGTAGTAAAAATTTCTGAATATCAGGAAAGACTTCCAGAAAGACTTTCTGGAGGACAGCAGCAGAGGGTTGCTCTTGCAAGAGCCATAGTAATTCACCCAAGTGTACTTCTTATGGATGAACCTCTTTCAAATCTTGATGCAAAATTAAGACTTGAGATGCGTTCAGCAATAAGAGATATTCAAAAAAAGGTTGGGATTACAACTGTGTATGTAACTCACGATCAAGAGGAAGCTCTTGCAATTTCTGACAGAATAGCGGTAATTAATAAAGGTGTTATCCAGCAGCTTGGAAAACCTCATGATATTTATGCAAGACCTTCAAATCAATTTGTTGCAACATTTATAGGATATTCAAATCTGTTTAAAGGAAAAATAAAAATAGAAGATAATAATAAATATGTTGTTTTTAGAAATGGTTATAAAGTTCTTATGAAAAATTTAAGTGATGAAGTAAAAGATAATCAGGAAATAATTATTGCAGTTCGTCCGGAAGAATTTTCTATTTCTGATGAAGGAATAAAAGTAAAGGTAAAGACAAGTACATTTCTGGGAAAATATAATAACTATGAAATTATTGTTGGAGAAGATGAAATAGTTCCAGATATGCCTGTACTTGAATTTTCACAGGATATAGGTCATGCTGCAGTGATTTATAATGTTGGAGATGAACTTACTTTAAAACCTAATTCAGAAAAAATAAATATTTTTACAAAAGATGGAGCAAAAAGTCTGATAAAGGGAGTTGAGGTGTATGCTGAGTAAAAAAATAAAATGGGACTTTTGGACATGGGTAACCCTTATAATAGCTCTTGTATTTACACTTTTTTTAATATATCCTCTGTTCTCTTTGTTCTTAAGCAGTTTTAAAGACCCGGTGACAAACGAATGGAGCATGACAAATTTCGTAAGATTTTTCAGTAGAAAATATTATTATCAAGGGTTGATACACAGTTTTAAAGTAACTACCTGTACAACAATTCTTGCTGTGGCAATAGGAGTTCCTGTTGCATATTTTATGACTTCGTATAAAGTAAAATTAAAAGGGCTTGTGGAAGTTCTTATTATAATTTCAATGCTTTCACCTCCGTTTATCGGAGCTTATTCATGGGTGCTTTTATGTGGAAGAAGTGGAGTTGTTACAGAATTTTTTAGAGATATTCTTGGTATAAAACTTCCTACAATTTATGGATTTACAGGAATACTTCTTGTTTTTACATTAAAACTTTATCCATTTATATATCTTTATGTTTCAGGAGCACTAAAAAAAATAGATGTTTCTCTTAGTGAAGCTGCTGAAAGTTTAGGGTGCAGTACAGTAAAAAAAGTCTGCACAATTATAATGCCTCTTATTATGCCTACACTTTTATCAGGAGCATTACTTGTATTTATGAATGCTATGGCAGACTTTGGTACTCCAATGCTTATTGGTGAGGGATATAATGTAATGCCGGTTCTTATTTATTCTGAATTTGTTGGTGAAATGGGAGGAAGTGCAAACTTTGCTGCGGCTATGGCGGCAATTCTTGTAGTAATCACAATAGTTCTTTTTTTAGGACAAAAATATATTGTTAATAAAAAATCTTTTGTAATGAGTTCTATAAGACCAATTCAGCCGAAAGAACTTAAAGGCATAAAAGGAATTCTAATGCATGTGTTTATTTATTTCGTTGTATTTTTATCAATAATTCCACAGATAACAGTAATTTATACTTCATTCTTAAAAACAAGAGGTTCAATGTTTGTAAGAGAATTTTCTTTTGAAAGTTATGAAAAGGTATTTTCAAGAATGGGAAATGCTATTGTTAATACATATGTTTATGGTCTTACTGCTATAATTATAATAATTATTATGGGTATGTTTATTGCATATATTTCTACAAGAAAGAAAAATGTTTTGACAGGAATTATTGATACAATGACAATGTTTCCATATATTATTCCGGGGTCAGTAATAGGTATCACACTGCTTTTAGCTTTTAACAACAGACCTATTCTTCTCAGCGGAACTGCAGCAATCCTTGTTATTGCTTTTGTAATAAGACGTATGCCTTATACACTTCGTTCATCAGCGGCAATTTTATATCAGATAAGCCCGAGTCTTGAAGAAGCCTCAATAAGTTTAGGATGCTCTCCAGTAAAAACTTTCTTTAAAATTACTGCTATGATGATGCTTCCTGGAGTTTTATCTGGAGCGATATTAAGCTGGATTACAGTTATAAATGAGCTTAGTTCATCAGTAATTTTGTATACAGGTGTAACAAGAACAATGTCAGTAACAATTTATGCAGAAGTTATAAGAGCAAGTTATGGAACAGCAGCGGCTCTTTCAACAATTCTTACAATAACAACAATAGTATCTCTTATGATATTCTTTAAAATTACAGGAGGAAAAGACGTTAATATTTAGCAAAAAGATTGAAATAAAGTAGGATTAAGTGCTAAAATAAAAATAGAATATGAATTATAAAAAGGGGAACGGACGTATTATGAAAGAAAAAAGATTTCAGAGCTTTAAAGAACAGCTTAGGAAAATTTTAATTTTATATATGCTCGTTCCTATTTTATTTTTTGCTGTTGCAGGACGGGGAATGATATATTTTTTGGAATACAAAGCAGTAAAAGATGGAAATATAGAAAATACTAAAATTCTTGCAAAAGATTTAGATGAGACAGTAAGAAAATATTTTAATGAAGTGGAAAAAATTTCTTCAGAAGAAGATGTAATAAATGCTGTATTAAATAAAAAAGCTGATAAAGTTGTATATCAAAAAGTATATGATTCAATAAACTCAATGAATGTTGAGGGAAATTTTGTAATTTATGATAAAAATCTTCATATAATAATGTCCAGTGCAGAATTTATAGGAAGTGAAACAGGATATAACTGGGGGCTTTTTAACAGAATGATAGGATACCCCAGAGGAATAATATTAAAAATAAATAGATTATATTTTCAAAATGGAATAAGTACACTTTCAGTTGGAAAGGCAATAAGAAATAAAAATGAAATTATAGGATTTGCAGTTTATAATATTTTTGATAACAGTTTAAAAGAACTTATAGGAAAAAGCGGCTCTTTTAATGTTGTGGTTACAGATAAATTTGGAAATGTAGTTGTTACTACAAATGAAAATTTTAAAGATAATTTTGGAAAAGCTGAAAAAAATTTAAGAAAAGCAGAGGGGTATTCTGTAATAGACAAAGAAAAATATTATGTAAATAAAAAAGAAATATATTATTCAAATTTAGTTTTGTATACAATTTCAAGTGTCGGGTATGTTGTAGATAACTTTATAGATAAAATGATTTATATTATAATATTTTTCTTTACAATTCTTGCTGCAATGTACTATGCTGCAAAGATAATAGCTGAAAAGAAGACGAAAGTAATTGAAGAAATTGTAAAAGCTATTGAAAATATAAAAACAGGGGATTTGGAAACAAGATTAAATGTTGAAACAAATGATGAATTTGGAATAATTGCTGATTCATACAATGAGATGCTTTTAAATATAAAAAAACTTATAGAAATTAATAAAGAAGAAGCAAAACACAGTGCTGTGATGGAAATAAAACAGCTGGAAAGCCAGTTTAATCCTCACTTTCTTTTTAATACTCTTGAAATGTTAAGATATACGATAAAATATGATACATCAGTGGCAAATAAAATAATAATAAATATTTCTTCATTATTAAGATTCAGCATAGAAAATAAATCTTCTGAAGTTTCTCTGCAGAGAGATTTGCTCTATACAAAAAATTATTTAGATATTCAGAAGTACAGATTTGGAGAAAATTTTGATTATGAAATAAAAGCAGAAGAGGGCTTAGAAAATTATTATGTGCCGAAACTTATTATTCAGCCTGTAATTGAAAATGCAATAAAACACGGCTACACTCAAGTAGAAAAAATGATAATTTATATAAGAGTAAAAACTGTAAAAGAAAAATTAATAATTTCTGTCTATAATAATGGAAAAGAGATAGAGAAAGAAATTCTTGATGAGATAAGGGAAAAATTAAAAAATAAAAAGGCAGAAGAATTTAAAAATCATATAGGTCTGTATAATATTTTCAGACGTATTCAATTGATGTATGGGGAAAAATATGGGCTTAGAATTTTGAGCAGAAAAAATAGAGGAACATCTGTCCGTGTTTCTCTGCCTTTAAAAAGCGGGGTTGAAAAATAATGATAAAAATTCTTGTGGTGGAAGATGAAAATATAATAAGAAAAGGGCTTATCGGAACAATAGACTGGCTTTCTGCCGGCTTTGTTGTGGCAGGAGAGGCAATAAACGGAAAAGACGGGTTGGAAAAAATAGAAAAAATTAAGCCTGATCTTGTGATAACGGATATAAGAATGCCTGTTATGGACGGGCTTGAAATGCTTAGAAAAGCAGAAGAAAAAAATTTTAAGTTTGAAAAAATTTTACTTACAAGCTACGGAGAATTTGAGTATGCTCAAGAAGGGATAAAACTTGGTGTAATAGATTATATTTTAAAACCAATAGATGAAGATATTTTTTATAAAGCATTAGAAAAGGCAAAAGAAAAAATAAAAAGAAGAGAGACACTAGAAACTGTTAAAAATATTTCTGAAGATGACACCGAACTTGAATTTTTTAATCCTAAAATATTTTTAGGAAAAGATAAAAATATATATGTAGATAAAGCTATTGAGAAAATAATTTCATCATATGCAGAAAAATTGAATATAAAAGATATTGCAGAAGAATTAGATATTAGTGCAAGTTATTTGAGCAGAAAATTTAAAGATGCCACAGGTGAAACTTTTCTTGATATTTTAAATAAATATAGAATTCAAAAATCAATAAAACTTCTGCAGAAACAGGAATATAAAATTTATGAAATTTCTGAAAAAGTAGGCTTTACAGATTATAAGCATTTCTGTAATGTGTTTAAAAAATATCTTCATACAGCACCGGGAGATTTTGCAAAGAAAAATGTGGTAGTGGTAAAATAAAAAAAATAAAATTCTTGAGAACTATAAGAAAAAATTCCTGCATTGAAAAATAATTCGTGATTAATGAAGAGAACAAAACGTAAAAATTCATATGTTTGAGCAAAGCGAGTTTATGAATTTTAGTTTTGAGAGCGATATTAATAGAATTATTTTTCATCAGCAGGACGGATTTCTTTTGGTTCATTTTCTTTGTCCGTTCAAAGAAAAGAACGTTAAATTACACTTTTTATCCATTTTCCAGATTTAAGTCTCGGGATAGTCATCACAACTTTAAATACATCTTCTAAGCAGACACAAAGATAAACAATACCGATTCCTGCATGGAAATATATGGCAGCAATAAATGCAAGAGGAACTCCAAAAATCCAAATTCCAAGAATTTCTGTCATAATGGCATATAAAACATCTCCTCCACCTCTTAAAATTCCAATAATCTGTGTAATTCCGAAAAATCTAAAGGGAACAGCCACAGCCATTATTCTGGAAACAAGAATAATATCTTTCTGTACCTTTGGTGAAGTATTGAAAAATATATTTATAAGCGGTGCAGTTATAAAAAATAAAGCTCCTATAACAATTCCCACAAGAACACAAAATTCTGACATTTTATAAGCATCTTTCTGGATAGATTTAAAAGATTTCCCGGCTCCGATATTATTTCCTATTACAATAGAGCTTGCTACAGCAAGACCTGTTCCGAAAATATTGAAAAGATTATTTGTTATAGTTGCTATCTGCATTGTGGCAATAGCATCAGTTCCAAGAATACCATAAACTTTTGAATAAAGAGTTATTCCTGCAATCCACATAAAATCGTTAAAAATTACAGGAAAAGCTGTTTTAAAATATATTTTTATAGTTGTAAAATCAAAACTAAGAAGTTCTGAAAAACCTGCTTTAAGAATATTGTTTTTAAAATATATCTTGTAAAGAATAAAACTCATTTCAGCAAATCTTGCAAAAGTAGTTCCAAGTGCAGCTCCTGTAACTCCCATAGGCTCAAATCCAAGTTTTCCAAAAATAAAAATATAGTTAAGAACGGCATTAAAAATAAGACCAATTATACTTGCATGCATTGGAAGAGAAGTTTGAGCAATGCTTCTTGAACCAACAGAAAAAGCAAGAGAAATGCAGGTGAAAATATAACTTAAGGCTACAACTTTTAAATATCCCTCTCCAATTTTTATAACTTCTTTGCTGTCACTGAAAGCTCCTATTATTACATCAGGAAAAAAGAATGCAGCACCGGCAAAAATAAAACCTGCTATAAGAGAAAAAACAAGAGAAATCCCCACATATTTTTTTATATTTGCTATATCACGTCTTCCCCAAAACTGTGACATAAATACTCCTGCTCCCAGACATATTCCCATAGCTGTGTAATAGAATAAAAGATAATATTGATTTGATAAACCGACAGCAGCGATATTATCAACACCTAAATGACCTATCATAATATTATCCAGCAAATTTAAAGATGCACTTATAAGATTCTGCAGAATTATAGGAGTTGCTAGAATCATAAGAGTTTTTATGAAAATTTTGTCAAATTTTCCAAATAAAATTTTTTTCATTAAAAATTCCTCCAAAAAATAAAAGCAGTGGGTAATGAGCCGCCCAGCTGCTTTTTATCAAGTTTATAAATTATTACCTGTAGATTATAACATATTTTAACTGGATAAACAATAAAAACTATTTTAAATTATAGCATAAAAAGACCTATAAAAAATTAAGATATTTAAATTTTTTTATTTAAGAATGAAGTGGCAGAGAAAAGAAAACTTTGTTATAATGAGTTATAGTTTTAATTTTACATTCTTGGGGGAAAAGTTTTATGGTGAAAGATTTTTCTGAAAGCCAGATTTTGGAATTAGCTTCTTATACAGGGAAAATGATTTTGCAAAACGGCGGAGAAGTTTATAGAACAGAAGATGTAATAGGAAGGGTAGGAAAACATTTTGGATATGAAGTTGATGCCTTTGTAACTCTTACATGTATAGTTGTATCTATAAAAGGAGCTGATGGAAAATATTATTCGCAGGTTACACGTATAAAAGGAAGAGATTTAAATTTAAATAAAATTCATAAATTTAATAATGCAATAAGACATATTGACGAATATACATATGAAGAATTTTTTCAGAAATTAAAATATATTGAAAAAAATTTTTATTTGGAATTTTACAGATTTGTTTTTGGATGCACAGTTATCGGAGCAACTTTTCCTGTTATGTTTAACACATGGGTAAATGAAATAATTATAGGAGGAATAGGAGGATTTATTGTAGGAATATTCCTTTCATTTTTAAATAAGTATAAAGTCAATAGTGTAATTACAAATATTTTAGGAGGAATGATCTGCTCATCAATAGCATGTTTTGCTACGTACATGGGATATACTGAGCATACTTCTGTTATAATTATTTCAGATTTGATGATATTTGTTCCAGGGATAGCTTTTGTAAATACAATAAGAGACCTTACATCCGGAGATTTGATTGCAGGAACTTCTCGTTTTACAGAAGTCATTATGGTGGCGGCTTCTCTTGCTGTGGGAACAGGAATTGTTCTTAAAACATTTATGTCTTTGGGAGGTGTTGTATATTGATAATCCAATTTATTTTTTCATCTCTCAGTGCATTGGGATTTGCTTATATTTTTAATGTAAGAGGAAAAATTGCATGGGCAGCAGCTCTTGTAGGAGGGATAGGCTGGGTGATTTATCTTTTTTCTCTAAAAATGGGAGTATCTTTAGGAATTTCTTTCTTTATTATTGGAGCGGCTACAACTTTTGGTTCAGAAATGATAGCAAGAATTTTTAAAACTCCTGTTACTTCAGCACTTATTCCAACAATAACTCCAATAGTTCCCGGAAGCGGAGCATACTACACAATGTTTTATCTTTTTAACGGGCAGTCTGAACTTGCCACACAAAAAGCAATAGACACATTTGTTATGACAGGAGCTATGATTTTAGGATTTTTGGTTGTATCAGATATATTTAAACTTTATACAAAATATAAAACAAAAAAGAAAATGAAAAAAGGGATTTTATAACAATCCCTTTTTTCTGTGCTGTTTATTTTAGGAAAAAAATTATTTATTTAAAAATTCAATAAATCTTCTGTAACCAGCTTTTCCCTCTTCGTCTTGTTTATATACTCCTGCATTTTCCAAAACTTTTGAGAAAGCTATTCCTATTTCAACTTTAATTATATTTTCAACATTTTCTGCTGTGATACTTTCATATTTTTTAAGAATTTCTTCACACCAGTCAGCATGTTTTTCAACTTTTTCATTTTCTCTTATAAGAGAAGCAGCATTTTTTTCTACCATTAATTTTTCAAGAAGTTTCATTTCTTCTTTTAATCTTCCAGGAAGAACAGCAAGACCCATTACTTCAATTAATCCTATATTTTCTTTTTTAATATGGTGAAGTTCTTGATGAGGGTGGAATATTCCTAATGGATATTCTTCAGAAGTTCTGTTGTTTCTTAAAACCAAATCAATTTCGTATGCTCCGTTTTTCTTTCTTGCAATAGGAGTTATTGTGTTGTGAGGAGTATCTCCTGTGAAAGCTGAGATTTCACATTTTTCATCACTGTATCCTCTCCATGCTGTAAGAATTTTATCAGACAAATCAACTAACTTTTCTTTTGATTCTCCTCTTAAACGAATAACAGACATAGGCCATTTTACTTTTTCTACAGTAACATCTTCAAATCCTTTTATAGTAAAAGTTTCTTCTGCTTCAGCCACTGCCATAGGGAAATCGTGATGTCCTCCTTGGAAATGATCATGACTTAAAATAGAACCTCCAACTATTGGAAGATCTGCATTTGATCCGACAAAATAATGAGGGAAGATATCAACAAATTCTAAAACTCTTTCAAAACTTCCTCTGCTTATTTTCATTGGTCTGTGTTCACCAGAGAATAAAATGCAGTGTTCATTGTAATATACATAAGGTGAATATTGTAAAAACCAAGGTTCATTTGTAAGAGTTACAGGAATTATTCTGTGGTTTTGTCTTGCAGGGTGATTCATTCTTCCTTGGTATCCTTCGTTTTCTTTACAAAGAAGACATTTTGGATATGAAGATTGAGGAGCAAGTTTTGCTTTTGCAATATCTCTTGGATCTTTTTCTGGTTTAGAAAGATTTACTGTAATTTCAATATTTCCATATTCAGTATCTGCAAGCCAGTGAAGATTTTTAGCAATTCTGTCCACTCTTATATAATTTGTATTTTGTGAAAAAGCATAATAATTATTTGTTGCAGTTTCAGGAGAAACTTCGTAATCCTCTTTAAATTTTCTTATTACTTCGCTGGGTCTTGGAGTAAGTTCTCCCATAACTTTTGTATCAAACAGATCTCTTTCATCAAAAGTATTTTCAATAATACCTTTTTCAGCTGCCCAGTCACACATTCTATTTAAAATATCATATGGTTTTTCAATTTCAAAAGTTTCAGTCACTTCTTCACAGTCGTCAAGACCGAAAACAGCAAGAAGTTTATTTCTGCTGTAAACGATATCTTCTTTTTCTATAAGTTTTACACTTTCAGCAAAGGCTAAAAGTTTTTCAATTTCAAGATAAATATTTATATTTTCCATTAGCATTCACCTAACTTTCTTGAACCGTCTCCAACGTTTGCAACGTAGAAAGCAGCTTCAAGACCAGTTTCTTTTGTATATTTTTCTCCAACATTTTTTATAAATTCATCAATAAACTCATTTTTAACAAGACTTACAGCACAACCTCCAAAACCTGCACCTGTCATTCTTGCTCCAACAGTTCCTTCCTGTTCCCATGCAGCAGCAACGATAGCATCAAGTTCTTTACCTGTTACTTCATAATCATCTCTTAAAGAAATATGAGATCCGTTCATAAGTTTTCCAAATTTTTCAATATCATTTTCTTTTAAGCATTTAACACTTTCAAGAACTCTTACATTTTCAGATACAGCATGTCTTACTCTTGGAACAGCTTCTTCTGATTTTATATATTTTTTAACTTCTTCAAAATCTTCCATTGTCATATCGCAAAGATGATTTATTTCCTTTCCAGCTTCTTGAATATCTTTTAAAGCAGCTTCACAAGAAGCTCTTCTTTCGTTGTATTTAGATTCTCCAAGCCCTCTTCTTTTATTTGTATTCATTATAACAATAGAAATTCCATCTAATTTTACAGGAACATAATCATATTCTAAAGTGTCGCAGTTAAGAAGAATAGCTTTATCTTCTTTTCCCATTCCAACAGCAAACTGATCCATAATTCCGCAGTTTACTCCAATGAATTTGTTTTCAGCTTCCTGCCCGAATTTAACTATATCTATCATAGAAACTTTATCGTTAAGTCCTGAAATTTCTCTTATGATTGTTCCCATTAAAACTTCAAGAGAAGCAGATGAAGAAAGTCCTGCACCATTTGGAATATTTCCAAAGAAAACTATATCTGCACCATGTTCTATTTTATATCCGTGTTTTATAAAAGTATCAATAACACCTTTACAATAATCAGCCCACACATCAGTCTTTATTAATTTTTTTAAAGAAAATTCTACTATTCCGTCTTTTTCAAAGTTCATTGAATACATTCTGAATATATCGTCGTCTCTTCTTCTGCAGACAGCATATGTACCAAAACTTAAAGCACAAGGAAAAACATATCCGCCGTTGTAATCAATATGTTCACCTATTAAATTAACTCTTCCCGGAGTGAAAAATATTTCTTTTTTTCCTTCACTTCCAAAGATTTCATCAAATTTAGCAACTACTTGCATTTCTACTGCCATTTTTTATCCTCCTAAATGTAATCTATGTACAAATATTATACTTTGTGTTAAAAAAAAAATAAAATTTTTTAAGAAAAATATGGTATACTTTATTAAAAAAATTAATAAAGTGGCAATTTTATTTCTTTTTTATTTTGACAAATAGGAATAAATATATTAAAAATATATTAACAGAGACAGAGGTGTTGTATGAAGCAAAGTATAAGAGAAGAAGAAATTCTTAAAATCATCAAAGAAAGAAAGATGATTTCCCGGCTTGAACTTGCTGAAATATTTGACCTGACTCCTGCCAGAATTTCTAAAATAATAAAATCTCTTTTGGACAAGCAGATTATTTTAGAAAAAAATATAGGGGTTTCTACCGGAGGACGACCTCCTGTAATCCTTACAATAAATGAAAAAATTTTTGGAGATGTACTGGGGCTTAACCTTGCACCTAAAAATATTTTTCTTTCGGTGGGACAAGTAAATGGAGAGATACGCAAAAGAAAAAAATATTCCCTTGAAAAAATTCAAGATGAGGACATTTTAAATTTTATAGAAAAACTTATTGCAAATACTCTCTCGGCAGAGAAAAAGATCGGAGTCATTACGGTTATTATTACAGGATTTGTTAATAAAGAAAAGGGCATTTCAATAATGTCTCCTCATTACAAGTGGAGAAACTTAAATATAGTAAAACACTTGGAGGAAAAATTTAATATTCCTGTATTACTGGAACACGACGTAAGAGCAATGGCTCTTACAGAACAGCAGATAGGAGAATGCAGAGGTGTTGAAGATTTTGTAATTTTCAATATTTCTGAAGGAATAGGAACATGTGCATGTATTGACGGCAATGTGTACAGAGGATTTAACTCCATGGCTGGAGAAATGGGACACATAGTTATAAATACCAGCAGCATAAGAAAATGTTCCTGCGGAAAAAGAGGCTGTCTTGAAGCAGAATCATCAAATACTGCAATTATAAAAAGGATTACCTCTGATATTAAAATCGGAAAATACAGTATGCTGAAAGATATATTATCAAAAAAAGGATCTCTGGAAATGGATGATATTCTTTTAGGAGTAAAAAAACGTGATTTCCTTGCAATACAAGTTACAAATGAAGCAATAGAATATATTGCTCAGGGGCTTAATATTTTAGTTTCAATTATTGACCCTGAAAAAATAGTGCTTGTAGGTGAAATTTTTACAAGTAAATATCTTATGGACACTCTTAGATTTGAACTTAATAAATTTTCTTTGGAATTTCAAAAATGCATAATAGAACCTACTAAACTAGGAGATGAATTATTTTATTACTCTCCTATTGCAGTAGTTACAAAAAATATTTTTGAGAATAAAGAATTTACTAAAAAGTATATAACTAAAATGGGAGGTTCCTATGATTTCAACTGATGTAAAAGAATGGGGAATTACAAAAAAAGGCGAGCAGGTTTACTGCTACACTTTAAAAAATGAATTTTTAGAAGTAAATATTTTAAATTATGGCGGAGTTATTCAAAAAATAATGATGCCTGATAAAAATGGAAAATTTGAAAATATAGTTTTAGGATTTGATGATATAAAAGGGTATGAAGAACGTTCACCACATTTTGGAGCTATTGTAGGAAGAACAGCAGGAAGAATAAAAAAAGGTGAGCTTTATATAAACGGAACTCTTTATCAGCTTGAAACTAATAACTGCGGAAATAATCTTCATGGTTATCCTGAATTTTACGGGCAGAAAATATGGGATTGCGAGATATTAGAGGAGGAAGAAAGAGCAGTTCTTATTTTAAAAAGAACTTCCCCTCATCTTGAGGCAGGTTATCCGGGAAAAATTGATTTCACTGTCAAATATATTCTGGATAAAAATTCTCTTATATTGGAATATGAAGGAATTCCAGACAGAGATACTTATATGAGCCTTACAAATCATACATATTTTAATTTAAGCGGAGATTATAAAAAGGACATTGGCAATCAAAAAATTACACTGGCATGTGATGAATATCTGGAAGTTGATGAAGAAACTCTTCCTGTCAAAATTTCAAAAGTGGACAATTCTATTTTTGATTTAAGAAAGGGAAGAACTTTTAATGATGTATTCAGTTCAGATGAAGAACAGGTAAAAATAGTAAACGGCGGAATAGATCATCCTTTTGTTCTTTCACACAAAGAAAATTTAGATGCTGTGTGCATTGATGAAGAAAGCGGAAGAATTCTTGAGATGAAAACAGACCAGCCTGCTGTTGTAATATACACAGGAAATTGGCTTGATGAAGCAGGAGTTATTTCGGGAAATGTAGTCTGCAGAAATCATTTTGGTTTTTGTTTAGAGACACAGGACTATCCTGATGTATTTAAATTTATTCCCGAAAAAAGCAAAATTTATAATGAAAATAAAAAATATACACAAAAAACAACCTTTATTTTCAAAAGTTTTGTTAAATAATTAAAAAAAGTGTATTGACAAAATACAAAATTAAAAGTATATTAAAAGAGAAAGAGAAAAAACTCTCAAAATATACTAAATTAAAAAGTTTTAAAATTATTTTTCCTATAAAAAGGCATGGAAAAAATAAATATTAAAAAATAAAATAAGGTATATTTATAAAAACTTAGGAGGTAATTTTTTATGAAAAAAGCTAGTATTTTCTTAGGAGCAGTTATCTTAGCAGCAGGACTTGTTGGTTGTGGAGGAGAAAAAGCAGCTGAAACTAAAGCACCAGAAAAATTAAGAGTTGGTCTTACTGCATATAAATATGACGACAACTTTATCGCTTTATTCAGACAAGTAGTAAGTGACGAGGCAGCTAAAGTTGCTGACAAAGTTGATCTTCAAATGAACGATTCACAAAACAGCCAAACTACACAAAATGACCAAATAGATGTTATGTTATCAAAAGGAGTTGACTCTTTAGCAATCAACCTTGTTGACCCAGCTTCAGGAGCAACAGTACTTGAAAAAATAAAAGCAGAAGATGTACCAGTTGTATTCTACAACAAAAGACCAGATCAATCAGTTATTGATTCTTACGACAAAGCATACTATGTAGGAATTGACCCTAACGCTCAAGGTATAGCTCAAGGAGAATTAATTGCAAAATTATGGAAAGAAAATCCAGCTCTTGACCTTAACAAAGACGGTGTTATCCAATACGTTATGTTAAAAGGAGAACCTGGACACCCAGATGCTGAAGCTAGAACAATTTATTCAGTAAAAACTCTTAACGAAATGGGAATTCCTACTGAAGAACTTCACCTAGACGCTGCTCTTTGGGATACAGCTATGGCAAAAGATAAAATGGACGCTTGGTTATCAGGACCTAACGGAGACAAAATAGAAGTTATTATCTGTAACAATGATGGAATGGCTCTAGGAGCTATCGAATCTATGAAAGCATTCGGAAAAGCATTACCAGTATTTGGTGTTGACGCTTTACCAGAAGCACTTGTTAAAATTGAAGCAGGAGAAATGGCAGGAACAGTTCTTAACGACGCTAAAGGACAAGGAACTGCAACATTCCAAATCGCTGTTAACTTAGCAGCTGGAAAAGAAGCAACTGAAGGAACTGATTTAGTTCTTGAAAATAAAGTATTACTAGTTCCAAGTATCGGAATTGACAAATCAAATGTAGCTCAATTCAAATAAAATTCATAGATGAAAAGATATTTAGAGAGAGTGTAAACATTTCACTCTCTCTTTTATATAAGTAAGATACAAATTTAAAGGAGATAATATGGAAAATACAAATTACTTATTAGTGATGGATAATATCTCTAAAGAGTTTCCGGGAGTAAAAGCCCTTGACGGCGTAAATCTTAAAGTAAGACCTTACAGCGTTCATGCCCTTATGGGAGAAAATGGTGCTGGAAAATCAACTCTTATGAAATGTTTATTCGGAATATATAAAAAAGACGGAGGTAAAATAACTTTTGACGGAAAAGAAATTAATTTTACTTCTGCAAAAGATGCTCTTGAAAACGGAGTTTCAATGGTTCACCAAGAGCTTAACCAAGTAACTCAGAGAAACGTTCTTGACAATATCTGGCTTGGAAGATTTCCAATGAAAGGTATGTTCGTTGATGAGAAAAAAATGTATGATGATACTGTAAAAATATTTAAAGATCTTGATATTGAAGTAGATCCACGTATGAAAGTTGCAGACCTTTCAGTATCACAAAGACAAATGATAGAAATAGCAAAAGCAGTTTCTTATAATTCAAAAATAATTGTAATGGACGAGCCTACTTCATCTCTTACTGAAAATGAAGTACAGCACCTTTTCAGAATTATTAATAAATTAAGAGACAAAGGCTGCGGAATAGTTTATATATCACATAAAATGGAAGAAATAAAAGAAATTTGTGATGATATTACAATAATGAGAGACGGTAAATGGGTTGCAACAGATTCAGTTAAAGATCTTACAACAGATCAAATAATTAACATGATGGTTGGTAGAGACCTTACAAATCGTTTCCCGCCAAAAGATAATGAAGTGAAAGAAGTAATTTTAAAAGTTGAAAATCTTTCAGCACTTCATCAGCCTTCTTTAAAAGAAGCAAGTTTTGAACTTCATAAAGGAGAAATTTTAGGAGTAGCAGGACTTGTTGGTTCAAAAAGAACAGATATAGTTGAAACTATATTTGGTATGAGAGAGAGAGCAACAGGAAAAATTATTTTAAACGGAAAAGAAGTTAAAAACAGAACTCCTGGAGAAGCTATAAGAAATGGTTTTGCTCTTGTTACAGAAGAAAGAAGAGCAACAGGAATTTTCAGTATGCTTGATATAAAAGTAAACTCTATTGTATCAAACATAGACCACTATAAAAATAAACTTTTAGGACTTCTTGACAATAAAAAAATGGTTGAAGATACAAGATGGGTTATTGACAGTATGAGAGTAAAAACTCCATCTCAGTCAACTTCAATTGGAAGCCTTTCAGGAGGAAACCAGCAGAAAGTTATTTTAGGAAGATGGCTTCTTACAGAACCTGATGTTCTTATGCTTGATGAACCTACAAGAGGTATTGACGTTGGAGCAAAATATGAAATTTATCAATTAATGATAGAACTTGCTAAAAAAGACAAAGGAATTATTATGATTTCTTCAGAAATGCCTGAACTTTTAGGAGTAACAGACAGAATTCTTGTAATGAGCAACGGAAGAGTTGCAGGAATTGTAAATACAAAAGAAACTACACAGGAAGAAATATTAGCTCTTTCTGCTAAATATCTATAAAATTATGAAATAAATGAAATAATAAGGAGAGAAACTATGCTTTTACCAAAAACAAAAGAAGGAAATATTGATATTAAAAAATTGTTAATCCAATCAGGATTGTATTTAGTTTTACTTATAATGCTTCTTCTTATAATTATTAAAGAACCATCTTTCTTAAGTATAAGAAACTTTAGAAATATTTTAACTCAGTCATCTGTTAGAGCAATTATAGCTCTTGGAGTTGCGGGACTTATTGTTACAACTGGTACAGACCTTTCTGCAGGTAGACAAGTTGGATTTGCTGCTGTTATTTCAGCTACTTTATTACAAGCTACTACAAATGTAAATAAAGTTTTCCCTGAATTAGGGCAGGTTCCTATATTTGTTGTTATCTTAGCAGTTGTAGTTGTTGGTGCAATAGTCGGAGCATTTAACGGGGCTGTTGTTGCATTCTTAAATCTTCACCCATTCATTGTTACAATGGGATCTATGACAATAGTTTACGGATTAAACTCTTTATACTATGACTATGTTGGAGGATCTCCTATTTCAGGATTTGATGCAAGATATACAAGCTTTGCTCAAGGAGCTTTCAATATTGCTGGATTCAGATTACCATACCTAATTATATATGCAGCTATCTGTACAATAATTATGTGGATTTTATGGAATAAAACAAAATTTGGTAAAAACTTATTCGCTGTTGGAGGAAACCCAGAAGCTGCAAGAGTATCTGGAGTAAACGTTGCTCTTACATTAATTACAGTTTATGCTCTTTCTGGTATATTCTATGCATTTGGTGGATTCCTTGAAGCAGGACGTATTGGATCAGCAACAAACAACCTTGGATTTATGTATGAAATGGACGCAATCGCAGCTTGTGTAATCGGTGGAGTTTCATTCTACGGAGGAGTTGGAAAAGTTCCTGGAGTTATCCTTGGAGTAATAATTCTTACAGTTATCAACTATGGATTAACTTACGTTGGAGTAAGCCCATACTGGCAATATATTATAAAAGGGGCTATCATCATAGTTGCAGTTGCATTTGACTCTATGAAATATTCTAAGAAAAACTAGAATTATTTAAATAATTTTTTAAAAAGGCAGAGAGAAAAAATCTTTCTGCTTTTTTTATTAATTAGTAAAGTATAGATTTTAAAATCTAAAAAAATTTTAAAAATAATTGGGGCGGTAATCAATATTTTTGACATTTGCTAATAATACAGCTGAAAGAGAAATCAGAAATGTTAAGATTAAAAGTAAAGTTCAAAAAGCTTTCGGAAGTAATTTCGGGAGTGAAATTTATTGCAGAGTGAGAGGATATATTGCAGCAATGAAAAAATGTGCAAAATCAGTATGAAGCATTTAAACTTTTGTGTCCACTTCTGCAATAAAATAAGATACAGACATCAAAACAACATCTAAAATGTATTTATTCCCTATTTTTTTCAGGAAGAACAAGTATAACAAGAGATGTTAAAACTAAAAATAATCCTGCTATAGATAAAAATGTAGGCATTTCACTGAAAAAGATTATTCCAAATATCATAGCTGCTACAGGCTCACAAGAGCAAAGTATAGAAGCCTTTCCTGTATCCATGTGATTAAGTGCAATAGTGTAAAACACATATGGAAGCACTGCAGTACACAGTGAATGTATAAACATAAAAAAAGTATTGGATACAGGAGATGGAGCAAGGAAATCAAACATATTTTTCCATTGAGCAAATGGAAGTAAAACTACAGCAATAGCAACTGTGCTATAAAATGTAATTGTAAGTGCAGGATAACTACGTTTCATTGCAATTTTAGAAAATACACTGTAAAGAGCATAAAAAAATGCCCCTGCACTTCCTATTATAATTCCTATCCAAGACCACTTTAATCCTGAACCACTTTCAAAAATACCACTTGTCATTATACAGCCTAAAAAAGCCATAATTATGCAAACTATTTTTTTTAAAGTTATTGGCTCGCTAAATAAAAAAAATGAAAATATCATTACAAATATTGGAGCTAAACTCAAAAGAACTGCTGCCAGAGAAAGTGTCAGCTCATTGATTGCAAAGTTGTAACAGATATTTAAACCAAGGGTTCCCAAAACACCAGCTCCCACAAAAACCCATATATCTTTTAATTTAATTTTAAAATATTCAGGGTGGGTCACTCCTATCCATAATGCAAGAAATACTACAGCAAAAGCTACCCTTGAGAAAATAACTGTTGTACTACTCATATTTTCTGCCAGTTCACGAACAAAAATTCCAGCAGATCCAAAACACACACCCGATAAAATTGGGAAAAGAGAATATATTTTTTTCATATTTTTTCCTTTTTATTATTATTTTTAAGATTTAAAAGTCAAAACGTTAGAATTATATCACAAAAATATGAAAATGTAAATCAGCTATTTTTCCCTTTTATATAATTACAAGAAGAGTATCTGCTTTTTTGGTAAAAAAAGATGTAATTCTTGAATAAATTTAGTATAATATAGATATTAAAAAGAGATTAATATTTTATTTGGAGGAATAGTTATGGAGTTTTTAAACGGACAGGAAAAATTACTAGAACCATTAAAGTATTATAAAAGTGAGTTTGCAGAAAAATTTTTAGATGAACTTACTAAAAATTTTGAAGATTTATTAAAAAAATCAAATATAGATATTGAAGCAAACAGAAAATCTGTAAAAGAATATAATGACCTCATTAAAAATAAAAACAAAAATAATAGAAAATTAAAATTTTTAGATGTCTGTTCTTATATACTGTTTTTAATACTTCTTTATTTAGGATTTTGGGATTTAAATTTTATAATACAGTTAAAGAGATTATTGGATTCAAAAGGAGACATACAGGAAATCGCTTTAAAAACTGCTCTTTTAAGTATTGTGATTATTTTAGTCTTAGTATTTAATTTTAAATATCTGGGTAAAAAGAAAAAAGGTTTTAGAGAAAAGAACAGTGATTTAGAAGCAGATATGCAATTAAAAAGGGAAGAATGTTATTTACAGCTTTATCCTTTTCTGAAACTTCTTGAAAGCAATATTGCAAATAAAATAACTACAAATATTATACCAAATTTAAATATAGATAAAAATTTTAAAATCGAAAGATATGCTGAACTTGTAAAGAAATACGGGCTGGCTGAAAAGTTAAAGCCGAGATTTTCTACAAAAGATATAATATCAGGGGAAATTTTGGGAAATCCATTTGTAATTGTAAAAAGTTTATATAACGAAACAGTAGATAAGGTTTATACAGGTTCTCGGACTGTGTCTTGGACTGAATATTACAGAGAAGATGGAGAAACTAAAAGCCGTACAGTGTCACAGACTTTGACAGCGAGTATAGTGAGACCGAAAGAATTTTTCCATGAAAATATAAATTTAATTTACGGAAACGAGGCAGCAGAACATTTAAAATTTACCAGAGAACCAAAATTTGTTCACGAACTTACACCTAAAAAACTTCAAAAACATATAAAAAACAGTGAAAAAGAAATAAGAAAAATGAGTGAAAGGGCTGTTAAAGAGGGAAAAACTTTCTTAGAAATGGGAAATACAGAATTTGATGCTCTGTTCCATGCTTTAGACAGAAATAACGAAGTAGAATTCAGGGTTTTATTTACTCCAATAGCTCAGAAAAATATGACAGACCTTTTAAAAGATAAAGATTTTGGAGATGATTTTTATTTCAATAAAGATGAAAGGCTTAATATAATTTCAAATAACAAAGAATGGATTTTAAATGTTAACAAATATTATTATAAAGATTTTTCATTTGATGTGGTAAAAGAAAAGTATTTTGAAATAAATAAAGAATTCTTTAAGAATTTTTATAAATTATTTCTGCCGATTTTATCAATACCTATTTACCATCAGCATAAATCACAAGATTATATTTACGGAAATGAATTTAGTTATAACTACAATCCATATTCTTCAGAAGTGATGGCAAACTTTTTAGGTGAAGATGTTTTTTCACACCCAGATACAACTACTTCAACTATACTTAAAACAAATACAGTAAAAACTAAAGGGGACATTGATTTGGTTGAGGTCATTGGAAATTCTTACAAGGAAGTTTCAAGAGTTGAGTATATTCCAGTAAGAGCTGATAATGGAAGAGTGTATGATGTTCCTGTTCACTGGGTTGAATATGTTCCTCTTACAGCTTACAATAAAATGGAAATAAAAAAATTAGATGTAAAAGAAGATGAATTTGAAAATTATGTTAATAATGAAGACTTTTCTAAAGTTGTTAACAATAAAAGATATGGTTATAAAAATAATCTTTTTGCAGTGTTTAATGACGAAGGAGAATTAAACTGCGAAGAAATTTTATCAAAAATTAAAAAATAATTATATTAGTTATGGAGGTTTTTAATTATGGCAAATATGTTAGACGAATTAGATGAAAAAATAATGGAAGAGGGAAGAGAGGTTAATGTTATTGCAAAGCAGATTAAAGTTGAAAAAGATGCAAGTATTCAAATTTTAATCTGGGCATTATATTTAATTGGTCTTGGACTGATAGCTTTTGGTGCTGTGAAAAAAATATATTATATTATTCCTGTGGGGATAATAATTCCTGCTTATGTTTACAGTACATTAAAAAAACAGGAATCTTATTTCAGTCAATTAGAACAGAGAGTTCAGCAGAGTGCTTCACAAATTGACAACTATTTGGAGCAGAGAGTTATTGTATTGCAGAATACAGTGAAATTAGTTGAAAAAGCTATTGATTTAGATAAATCTGTTTTTAGTGAAATTTCTAAATTAAGAAGCGGAAGCACTATAAAAGAAAGTGAAAGAAATGATATTCAAGATAAATTGGACAAGGTTTACAGAGGATTAAATATTGCAGTTGAAAATTATCCAGATTTAAAAAGCCATATGGAATTAAGAGATGCTATGCAGCAGAATTTATATCTTCAAAGAGAGATTACAGCTGCAAGAGAAGTTTATAATGACAATGTTGGAATTTGGAATAGAGAAATTTTTGAATGGCCGTTTAAAAAATATGTTGCTTCTAAAAAAGAATATACAACAAGAATACCATTTATTGCTTCTCAAGAAACAAAATTAAAAGCAAAAGAAGTATTCTTCTAATAAAATTTTATGAGACTGCTGAATTTTTATTTTCCGCAGTCTCATATTTTTATTAAAATATATCATTAAGTTTGTAATTTTTAATATTTTCTATAGCTGTATTTATAAAGTTTTTTGTATTTTCTATATGAAGTTTCACTTTTTCTTCTGACGGTCCGCCTAAAGTTTTTCTTTTTTCTACACAAGTTTCAATGTCAATTTCTTTGTAAATATCATTTTCAAATAAATCAGAAAAATTTTTATATTCTTCCAGTGAAAGATTTTCTAAAGATTTTTTATTATCAATACAGTAAGCAACTATTGCTCCTGTTATTTTATAAGCATCTCTGAAGCTCATGCCTTTTCTTGTCAGATAATCAGCTGCATCTGTAGCATTTATAAATCCGTCATGGCAGGCTTTAAGCATTCTTTCTTTATTTGGTTTCATAGTTTTTACCATTCCGTTAAATACAGTAAAGCATGCTTTTACTGTGTCGACAGCATCAAAAAAAGCCTCCTTGTCTTCCTGCATATCTTTATTATAGGCAAGAGGAATACCTTTCACTGCTGTTAAAATTCCCATTAAATCTCCAAAAACTCTTCCGCTTTTCCCACGGATAAGCTCTGCAGCATCTGGATTTTTTTTCTGAGGCATTATACTGCTTCCTGTTGAAAAAGCATCACTTAATTCTATATAACCGAAATCATTTGAGCAGAATAAAATTATTTCTTCACAGAAACGTGAAAGATGAACCATAATAATTGATAAAACACTTATCGTTTCCATAACATGATCTCTGTCAGCCACTCCGTCAAGGCTGTTCCATACTGGTCTCTTAAAACCTAAAATTCTGCTTGTATATTCCATATCAAGAGGATAAGTTGTTCCTGCAAGAGCAGCTGAACCAAGAGGAGAAAAATTCATTACATTAAAAGCATTTTCAAGTCTTTCGTAATCTCTTTTAAACATCTCTGCATAAGCCATTAAATAATGACCGAAAGTTATCGGCTGTGCCTTTTGAAGATGAGTAAACCCCGGCATAAATGTTTTAAGATTATTTTCAGCAGTTTCATTAAGAATTTCTAAAAGCTCAACTATATATGACTGCACTTTTTTGATTTCATCTTTTACATAAAGTTTAAGGTCAAGAGCAGCCTGATCGTTTCTGCTTCTTCCTGTGTGAAGTTTTTTTCCTGTATCTCCGATTTTATCAATTAAAACTTTTTCAATGTTCATATGAATATCTTCATATTCAACTAAAAATTTAAATCTTCCCTCTTCAATCTCCTTTAAAATTTCTTTTAAAGTTTTTTCAATAAGTTCTGCTTCTTCGTTAGTTATAATATTTTGTTTTCCTAGTCCTCTTACGTGTGCAATGCTCCCCATTATATCGTAATATGCCATTCTCTCTTCAAACTTTATTGTTGAATGAAAATCAAGTATTAAATCACTTGCTTTTTCTTTAAATCTTCCTGAAAAATACTGCATGATTTGTCTCCTTTCGTTTTAGGTTTATAATGGTTTGAATTATAGCTCTACTTTTTTTATTTGTCAACAAAATTTATTTGAGAAAAAAATTTTTAAAAAAATTATTGACGAAATAAAATTATTGTGCTAATATTGTTCCAACAACAGAAAACAAATTAAAAAAAAAGGAGGGTCATCATGTTAAAGGCATTAAAAATGAGGAACAGGAACTATATAACAAATCAATATTCATTCTTTTTTAATGCGTCTGAAAAATATGAGGCTCGCTTTTTAAAAAAGAAATTTTTTGATACAAAAATATAGTTGTCCTATAATTAATTTTATTTTAAAAAATAATTTATAAGATAAGCTGTATTCAAAAAATTTCAGCTTTATATTTATTTTTATATATAACAGACAGGCATTGAAAAGTGCAGGTCTGTTTTTTTTTATACTCAAAAATAATTTTTAATTATTTATAAATTTTTAAACTTTAAGGAGGATTTTTTATGAAAAAAGTGTTATTTAAAATTATGGTACTGCTTATGATGATGTTTGGAGCTGCAGGAGCTTATGCAAAGGAAAAAGAAAATGTTCTTTATGTTGGAACAAATGCAGAGTTTCAGCCTTTTGAGTATCTTGAAAATGGAAAGATAGTTGGATTTGACGTTGAACTTATGGAAGCTGTTGCAAAAGAACTTGGAAAAGAAGTGGAATGGAAAAATATATCTTTTGACGGACTTTTACCAGCACTTCAATCTAAAAAACTTGATGTTATTATTGCAGGAATGAGTGCAACAGAGGAAAGAAAGAAATTTGTAAACTTTTCAAATTCTTATTATGTTTCAAATCAAATGATTTTAGTGAACAAAGCAAAACCTGCAGTAGAATCTTTTGATAAACTTTCAGGGCATGATGTTGGTGTTGTTCTTGGATACACTGGAGATATTGCAGTAAGTGAAATTGCAGGAGTAAAAGTTCACAGATACAACGGAACAGGTGAAGCAATAATGGCTCTTAAAGCTGGAAAAGTTGATGCTGTTGTTCTTGATTCAGAACCTGCAAAAAATTATGCAAAACAAAATCCAGAACTTGCTTTAATCAATACTGATGTTGCAAAAGAAGAATATGCAATTGCCGTTGGAAAAGATAATAAAGCTCTTGCTGATGACATCAACAAAGCACTTGAAGTTTTAAATGAAAACGGAACTTATGAAAAACTTATGAAAAAATATTTTGCACAAGAGTAATTATATAAAAATAAAGAAAAACTATATTAAAATTATTATGAAATTATGACTATTATGAAAATTTAAAAAATTATTATGAAAAATATTTGAGATTATATTGAAAATTTTATTGGAGGAAATTATTATGAAAGAAAAAGTTGTTTTAGCATATTCCGGAGGACTTGATACCTCTGTTATAATACCGTGGCTGAAAGAAAATTATGATTTTGATGTTGTTGCTGTGGCAGTTGATGTTGGACAGAAAGATGATTTTAAAGCTGTAGAAGAAAAAGCTCTTAAAATCGGAGCTGCAAAATTTTATGCAGTTGATAAAAAAGCTGAACTTGTAAATGATTTTATTTTCCCTATGATAAAATCAGGAGCAAAATATGAAAACACATATCTTTTAGGAACATCTATTGCAAGACCTGTAATTGCAAAAGCTCTTGTGGAAATTGCAAAACTTGAAAATGCTTCTTACATAGTTCACGGAGCAACAGGAAAAGGAAATGATCAAGTGAGATTTGAACTTGGAATAAAAGCACTTTCTCCAAATACAAAAGTTATAGCTCCGTGGCGTATCTGGGATATAAAATCTCGTAAGCAGGAAATAGAATATTTAAAATCTCATGGAATAGAACTTCCATTTAAAGAAACTGCAACATACAGCAGAGATGAAAATTTATTTCATATAAGCCATGAGGGACAAGAGCTTGAAAGCCCTGCAAATGCACCAGAATATAATGAAGTTCTTCAATGGGTTCTTCCTCTTGAAAAAACTCCTGACACACCGGAATATATTTCAATAGATTTTGAAAAAGGTGTTCCTGTAAAATTAAACGGGGAAAAATTAAATGGTGTGGAGCTTATAAATAAATTAAATGAAATTGGGGCAAAACATGGTGTTGGAGTTATCGACCTTGTGGAAAACCGTCTTGTTGGAATGAAATCTCGTGGAGTTTATGAAACTCCAGGGGGAACAATTCTTTATTTTGCTCATGAAGAACTTGAAAGACTTTGTCTTGACAGAGACAGTTTACAGGCAAAATTAAAATTATCACATGATATGGCAAAACTTATTTATAATGGTCAATGGTTTACAAAATACAGACAAGCACTTTCAGTTTTTGTAGACGAAACACAAGAATTTGTAACAGGAACTGTAAAATTAAAACTTTATAAAGGAAATATAATTTTAAACGGAACAGAGTCTCCATATTCTTTATACTCTCAAGATTTCTCAACTTTTGATGAAGACACAGTGTATAATCAGAAAGATGCAGAGGGATTTATAAATCTTTTTGGTCTTCCAATTAAAATTGAAGCTCTTTTAAGAAATAAATAATAAATTTAAAGGGATTGTTATATTAAAAATAACTTCTCTTAAATACAAAAATTTCATCTCTTGATTATTAACCTCAATAACCAAGAGATGATTTTTATTTTTATAATATTATTCAGTTTTTTTCTGGAGTCTACTTTTATAAGACTTTATTTTAAACAGCTGGTAAAAATAAGCTCCTATAAATGAAGATGTAACTCCCATTAAAATATTTTCAAATATTGAATTAAGATTAAGAGAATAAAAGATAAAGGCAATTATAACATAAATACCTAGTTTTGAAAGTTCTCCAAACAAAAGCCAGCGGAACGTATAGTCTTTATCTTTATACCAATACCAAAATACACCCCCATAGACAGCCAGTTCAACAACCCAGATAAATATATCTTCATCATATTTCATTAAATAAACTGCAGTGCTTACTATATCCAAAATAATATAACTCCAAAGCACATAATAATCAAGTCTTTTATTTTTTTCTAACATATAAAACTTCCCCCTATGATTGTTTTATTTTGCTAAATTTGTCTAAAGTTTTATTGAAAGCCTCAATTTCATTTTGAAGCACACCTTTTTTGTTAAAATAATAAGGGATATATGTTTTCCAAGCATAAACCTTATCCCAGTTTTCTTCACTGTATTCGTTTATTATAACTCCGTTTTCTGTAAATATTTTCCACACCACACAATCACAGCTTTTTTTATAAAATTCTTCTATTCTTAAAACCCCTGTATCATCATATATTTTCACGGGAGCTGTCAGTTTTTCGTTTTCATCAAAAACTATTTTTATAAAAACTTTGCCGTTTGGGTGATAAATTAATTTTTCTCTTTTTTTATAATAATCAGTTTCAGAAATAAGAACACCGTTTTTGTCGTAAGTTTTTTCAGTTTGTTCTTCTCCGTTTTTAAAATCAAGCTCTTTTATGCCGATTTTATCAGAGTTGTAATAATATCTGCTTATTCCGTTTTTTCTGCCGTGTTTGTAACTTTTTTCTGCATATTCTCCCCCGTCAAGCTCCTCTTTCACTATTCCGTATTTAGAAAAATCTGTAATATACATATAATTATTTATTATTTTTTCTTCAAATTTGTTTAAACTGTATATAAAAGATAAAATCAATACAATTACAAAAGTTTCTTTTGGAAAAATTCTTTCTGTACAGCCTTGATAATATTCTTCGTTTACAAATTTTTCTCCCAATTTTTCTTTAATGATAAGAAGCAGTTTGCCGTAATGGTTTAAATCTATATTTACAGCTGTCTTTCTTCCTCCTTTTTCTGTTATTTCAAGATTTCCCTCTGCTTTTATTTCACATAAAATAATATCATCAAAATAAATTTTTCTGTTCCATTTTAATTTTATATAATTTTCTGTGAGATTTATTTTAACTGAGGTAAAAATAATAAATACTGTAATTGCCGTCAAGAAAAGAAAATTCATAAAATTTTCTATATACATAACGGGACTTGTATAAAAATCTATAAAAGAAGCATAATTAAAAACCTGTTTATCTACATACATTTCATAACTCTGGACTGCCAGAAAAATTAAAATTATCAAAGATAATAAAGTTTTATAAAAATTTGACATATAAAAGGTCTCTTTTTCTTTCAAAGTTTCCTTTATTTCTGCTCTGTTATTTTCAGCTTCTTTTAATAATGCAAGCAGTTTTTCTTTTCTCATAATACCCTCCAGTATCTTGTTTAAAGTTGTATTTTTCTTAATATAAGGATACTTTATTTTAAATAAATTTTCAAGAATTTTTATAAAATTAAAACCCTGCATTGAAAAATAATTTTTTAACTAATGCAGGGTTTCTTTATTTTACATACCGAAAAGTTTTAAATCATTTGAGACTTCAGTTATTCCCCCAATTCCAAAATTTTCAACTAAAACTTTTGCAACATTTGGAGATAAAAATGCAGGGAGAGTTGGTCCAAGATGAATATTTTTTATTCCCAAATATAATAAACTTAAAAGAACTATTACAGCTTTCTGTTCATACCAAGCTATATTATAAATTATCGGAAGTTTATTTATATCGTCCAAGCCAAAAACTTCTTTTAATTTCAGAGCAATAAGAGCCAGAGAATAAGAGTCGTTGCATTGTCCTGCATCTAAAACTCTTGGAATTCCATTTATATCTCCAAGATTTAATTTATTGTATCTGTATTTTGCACAGCCTGCTGTTAAAATTACAGTATCTTTTGGAAGATTTTTTGCAAATTCTGTATAGTATTCTCTTTTTTTACTTCTTCCGTCACACCCTCCCATAACAACAAATTTTTTGATATTTCCTTTTTTAACTTCTTCTACAACTTTATCTAAAAGCTGAAAAACTTGGTTGTGGGCAAATCCTCCTATGATTTCTCCCTGTTCAATTTCTTTTGGGGGAAGAGATTTTTTAGCTGTTTCAATAACTTCAGAAAAATCTTTTTTCTCTCCGCTTATATGCCTGCACCCGTCAAAAGCCACAAGCCCTGTTGTAAAAACTCTATTTTTATAAGATGGTTTTGGAGAAACAATGCAGTTTGTAGTCATAATAATAGGACCGTTAAAACTTTCAAATTCTTCCTGCTGTTTCCACCAGGCATTTCCATAATTTCCCACAAAATTTTTATATTTTTTAAATCTTGGATAATAATGGGCAGGAAGCATTTCAGAGTGGGTATAAACATCAACACCTGTTCCCTGTGTCTGCTCAAGTAAAGTTTCTAAGTCTTTTAAATCGTGCCCTGAAATTAAAATTCCGGGATTTTTTCCAACACCAATATTAACTTTTGTAATTTCAGGATTTCCATAAGTTTTTGTGTTAGCTCTGTCTAAAAGCTCCATTCCTAAAACACCGTATTTTCCAACTTCTAAAGCAAGAGCAGTAAGTTCTTCTGCAGTTATATCTTTTTTAAGAAGTTCTGCCAGAGTTTTTTCTATAAATAAATTTATATTTTTGTCAGTAAATTTTAAAACTTCAGCATGTTTTAAATATGCAGAAAGTCCTTTCAGTCCGTAAGTTATCATCTCTTTTAGACTTCTTTTATCTTCGTCTTTTTCTGCAGGAATACCAACATCTTCAATTTTTATTAAATAATCTTCTCTTTCAATATAAATTAAAGCAGCATTTGACAGATTTTCTTTATCAGCCAGTAAATTTAAAAGTTCATTTTTTATTTTTAAAGATTTTTCTATTTTATCTTTTAAATCATTTTCAGAAAAATTTACATTTGTTATTGTAGTAAATAGATTTTCTACAACCATAAAATCTGTTTCATCTGAAATTTTCTGCCCCTCTTCTCTTAATCTCACGGCAATTTCAGAAATCCCTTTTGTAATATAGATTAAAAAATCCTGTAAATAAGCTGTATCTGGAGTTTTTCCACATACTCCTGACATAGTACACCCGATACACCCCGCAGTTTCCTGACATTGATAACAAAACATTTTATTTTCCATTTTTTTATTCCTCCTTAGTTTGATAGGAGTATTATAGCTTATTATTTTTTTCTTTTAAGTTGCCTGTGCAACATTTCTCTGTGGTATAATAAAGAAAGAGGTGATAATATTTTTATGGAAAAAATAAATTTTTTAAAAAATCTGCCGTTATTTAGTAATTTAAATGAAAAAGAGATAAAATTAATTTTAGATTTTTTTAATTCTTATGAAAAAACTTTTGAAAAAAATAATTTTATTTTTGAAATAGGAAAACCTATTGATAAAATCGGGATTATAATTTCTGGAGAAATAAATATAATAAAAGAAGACTTTTGGGGGAACAGGAATATTTTAAATAAATTTAAGACAGGCGAGATTTTTGGAGAAGTTTTTGCTCTTTCTAAAGTAATACCTTTAAATATTTCTGTTGAAGCCTCACAAAATACAAGGATTTTATTTCTTGATTTTAAAGATTTTTCTATGGAAAACAGTGAAAATCCAACTGAAATTATAAAATTTTTATCAAATATTTTTAAAATATCTCTTAGAAAGAATATATTATTTACTGAAAAACTTGAACATATTACTAAAAAAACTGTAAGAGAAAAAATAATCTCATTTTTATCTTCTGAAGCTCAAAAAAATAATTCAAATTCTTTTACTATAAAATTTGACAGACAGGAACTTGCTGATTATCTTTTTGTTGAAAGAAGTGCCTTATCAAGAGAACTTGGAGCAATGAAAAAAGCAGGTCTTATTGATTATAAAAAAGATTTTTTCACTTTAATTAAATAAAAAGATATTTGTTGCCCATGCAACATATTTTTATATATTTTTTATTTATAATACTCTTATAAAATAAATTTAGGAGGATAATATATGATAAGAAAAATTATAAAAATAGATGAAAATAAATGTGACGGATGCGGAGCTTGTGTAAATGCCTGCCATGAGGGAGCAATAGGTTTGGTAAATGGAAAAGCAAAACTTTTAAGAGATGATTACTGTGACGGACTTGGAGACTGTCTTCCCTCTTGCCATACAGGTGCAATAACTTTTGAAGAGAGGGAAGCTCTTCCTTATGATGAAAAATCTGTGATGGAAAATATGAAAGCAAAAGCTCACAGCTGTTCAGGAATTTCATGCCCCGGTCATCAGATAAAAATTTTAAAAAACAGTGAAAAAGAAGAAAATAACATTTCAGATGAAATTTTTGAAAAAGGATATTTAAAAAGCAGACTTAGTCAATGGCCTGTTCAAATAAAACTTGTTCCTGTAAATGCACCTTTTTTTGAAAATGCAAATCTTTTGGTTGCTGCTGACTGTACTGCTTTTGCCTATGGAAATTTCCACAACGAATTTATTAAAAATCATATAACACTTATAGGGTGTCCAAAACTTGATTCTGAAAATTACACAGAAAAACTTACAGAGATATTAAAGTCAAATAATATTAAATCTTTAAAAATTGTAAAAATGGAAGTTCCATGCTGTAATGGAATAGAGCATGCCTGTGTTGAGGCTCTTAAAGCCAGCGGGAAATTTATTCCGTGGCAGATTGTTACAATAACAAGAGACGGGAGAAAATTATAATTATACCCTGCCTGCACTAAAAATATTTTGTGCAGGTATTTTATATTATTTATATTTTACTATGGGACTTTTTTGTAAAGTTAACAATCTATAAAAATTTATCTGTTAAAAACAAAATTTTTCAGCATTTTGCTAAGTGAAAAGTATAGATTATAAGCTGTAAAATATGACAGTCAGTATTTATTTTCACAGTATATAAAATTACTTTTTGCAATCTGTAATTTTATATTTTAAGAATTTATACTTTGATATATGATTAAATACTCAAAGTATAAAAAATCGTGAAAAATATCTCTTTCTAATTTTAAATTTTCAGATTTACGTTCTATAATTACATTGTAGAACGTACTTTTTTAAGTGTTTTCAATGATTTTATATATTTTATAAAAAACTGCTTTATTTTACGTTCTATAAATGTTATAATTTAAAATATAAAACGTAAATAATAAAGGAGCTTTGTAAATGACTGAAGTTAGATATATATCAGATGAAGACCTAAAAAGAATAAGAGAGCTTTTTACATATAGAAACGTTCCAGTGATGTTAAATCTTTTGAATATGGGTGTGAATATGACACTTCGTATCTCCGATTTATTAAATTTAAAATTTGAAGATATAAAGTCCGATAACACAGTTTTTGTAAAAGAAAAGAAAACCCAGAAAGGAAAAATAATAAAACTTAACAAGACCTGCCAGCAGGCTGTTAAAGATTTAAAAAAATTTTATAAAAAGTCCGGTTATAAAAATTATTCAAAAGGATATCTTTTTAAATCTCAGCACCATATGAACAAAGCATATTTTAAAGATGTACCTATGACACCTTACAGTGCAGGAAGATATTTAAGAGAAGCAAAAGATTTATTGTCAATAACTTATCCTATCGGAACACACAGTTTCAGAAAAACGTGGGGATATAATGTTTATACAAAAACAAAAGATATTGCCCTTGTAATGAAAGCATTTAACCACAGCTCTCCCTCAGTAACTTTAAGATATATCGGGATTGAGCAGGAAACATTAAATGCTGCATATGACAGCATTGAAATTTAAAAATAAAAAACTGCTGAACAGAAATTATTAAATCAAATTCAGCAGTTTTTATTATAATTTTATAAAGATTTTCTGCTATTCTATAAAAGAACGGCTCATAATATAAAATTCTTCTTGGCTTGGAAGAAATTTTTTCTCCATTGGTTCAAGGGTATCATCATATTTCTGTGCCTCTTCTACATTTATATTCATAACAGGGCTGTAGCTGTAAATCCATTTATGCCCCTCAAGAACATTTGGAATTAACTCTTTTACAAGCATGGCTGAAGGATATTTTTCATTTTCAATAGAAATATTATATTTTTTACAGATTTTAAATCCACTGCTGATATAATTGACAGGGCTTCCAAAAATAACAATTACATCATATCCCATATCTTTTGCTTTTTTAAAAGAATGTTCCATAAGCATTTTTTCATATCCTTTTCTTTGATAAGCAGGAGAAATAGAAACAGGACCAAAAGGTGAACCTCTCCCACTTAAAATTACTTTGTAATTTTTGAAGTGGGAGCTTCTTCTTGGGAAGCAGCTGCTTTTGTTAGCCAACTATATTTACCAAGCTATCCCCGTAGTTCCTACGGTTCTTTATTTTTTAGGCTGTTTTTCTTATTCTT
>ENA-OPVT01000398-OPVT01000398.1-human-gut-metagenome-genome-assembly--contig:-NODE-398-length-34095-cov-8.010018_pt1 | contig 34095 bp, 29 predicted proteins | sample MGYA00241499_ERZ501990 | MGnify/ENA primary metagenome ERZ501990 (study PRJEB25962, sample SAMEA2042104) | human gut metagenome | biome: human gut; feature: human-associated habitat; material: faeces...
TTGGTATAAGTGAGGAAAAAAGTACACTTATCTATTCATTCTTTTATGCAGGTATTTATCTGTTAAGTCTTGTGGGGGGGCTGATAGCCGACAGAAAGCAGAATTATAAAGGTACAATCATGGCCGGTCTCGTGGTCATGGCTGTTGGATATATTGCATTATCTATTCCTATTACTGCCAATGCAGGTAATACATCCTGGTTGCTTACGCTTACTTGTATTGCCTTGTTCTTTATCGCATTTGGTAATGGTCTGTTCAAGGGAAATCTTCAGGCCATTGTAGGTCAGATGTACGATGACCTTGAAGCAGAGGCTGCAAAGAAGGGGGAAAAGGAACTGATTGAAGCTAAGAGCAAGAGAGATTCCGGATTCCAGATATTTTATGTATTTATCAATATTGGTGGACTTATCGCTCCGTTTATCGCTCCTTTGTTGAGAAGCTGGTGGCTGAGTGCACACAATATGGTTTACAATGCTGGTCTTCCTGCTCTGTGCCATGAATATATAGCAAAAGGTGCAGACGGTATGTCGGCTGAGGCTATGGGTAACTTGAACCAGCTGATGTCACAGTGTGTGGGTGAAACTTCCGATATGGCTGCTTCTTGCGCACAGTATTTGCAGGTATTTAATGAAGGTATTCATTATTCATTTGTTGCATCTGTTGCCGCAATGCTTATTTCTTTGATTATCTTCTTTGTGACCAAGAGTCAGTTCCCAAATCCGGGGAAAAAGGAAGCTGCAGCAGCTGTTACTTATACAGCTGAAGAAAAGGCTGCCATGGCTAAGGAAATCAAACAGCGTCTGTATGCTTTGTTTGCAGTGCTTGGCGTGGTGATTTTCTTCTGGTTCTCATTCCATCAGAACGGTACTTCACTTTCACTCTTTGCGAGAGACTTCGTTGATACATCTACAATTGCTCCGGAAATATGGCAGGCAGTGAATCCTTTCTTTGTGATTACATTGACTCCGGTCATCATGATGATTTTCGGTTCTCTTTCAAGAAGAGGCAAGGAAATTTCTACTCCGCGTAAGATTGCCATCGGTATGTTCATCGCAGGTTTGGCTTATCTCTTCCTGTCTGTATATTCACTCATTATGGGTTATCCTTCTGCTGCAGAATATCGAGAACTTCCTATTGACCAGCAGGTAAAGGCTGGTGCATGGGTGTTGATTGTTCTTTACTTCCTGCTTACGGTGGCCGAGTTGTTTATCTCTCCACTTGGATTGTCATTCGTTTCGAAGGTGGCTCCAAAGCATCTTCTGGGACTTTGCCAGGGATTGTGGCTTGGTGCAACAGCTGTAGGTAATCTTCTGTTGTGGATTGGCCCTCTTATGTATAACGCCATTCCTATCGGATATTGCTGGGCTATTTTCATGATTGTATGCCTCATTTCAATGGGAGTCATGCTGTTCATGGTAAAATGGCTGGAACGTGTAGCAAAATAAATTTCTCGAAATAGAATTTACTTGTGGAATCCCTCATGCGGTTGCATGGGGGATTTTTTATGGGCGATTTTGAGAATTTGTGAAATTCTGAAAATTATTTGAGTTGGATTTGAGACTTACAATTATAATTACAATATTTGCGGTGGTAAAATTAAAAAGAGTATGCCTATTATTACACGTAAGATAGAATTGAAAATCGTAAAAGATGGATTGACAGATGAAGAATATGACCAACAATGGAAATATCTTTATCAGATAAACAATACAATTTATCTGGCTGCCAACAGAATCTCTACTCATTGCCTTTTTAACGATGAGTATGAAATGCGATTGAAATTACATATGCCACGGTACAAGGAAATAGATGAAGGACTGGAGAATATAAAGACAGAACTGGAAAAACTGAATACGAAGAAAAAAGCATCGGATAAAGAGAAACGAGACAGGCTGCTTAATGAACAACGAAAACTTGTTGATGAAAGAAAAGAACTTGATAAAGATGTAAAAAATAAAAAGAAGGATTTTCTTCAGTGTTCCAAACAGAATTCCACCTATCAATTGGTATCGAAAGAATTTCTAAAGTATATACCAGCCGAGATATTGATCGATTTAAACCGATATGTGCAAAATAATTACAACAATAACAAAAGGGAAGTCAAGTCTGGTGAAAGAGCCTTAAGTACTTACAAGAAAGGTATGGGAATTCCATTTTCCATTAAACCGGAAAGTGGATTGAGACTTTTTGTAAAAGAGGAAGGAATCTATCTAAAATGGTTTAAAGGAATACTTTTCAAGCTTGAGTTTGGAAAAGACACAAGCAATAACCGCTGTATCGTTGAAAGACTGATAGAAAGCGACAAGCAACAAAAGAAAAACAAAGGCGAAGATTATGTTGCCAATAATTCTTCTATAAAACTCATAAAAAAGGGAAATGACAAGAGTACAAGAATATTTCTGTTGTTGTCTATTGACATTCCTGTGAAGAAACAAGTGTTGGATAAGGACGTGGTGTTAGGTGTAGATTTGGGCATCAAATGTCCGTTATACCTTGCTATCAACAAGGATGACAATTTCAAGATGCAAATTGGCGATATAGAACATTTTCACAATCAGCGGACGATGTTTCAGAAACGTTTTAAAAGTTTGCAGAAACTTATGTGTACCCAAGGTGGACACGGACGAAAGAAGAAACTGGAGCCTTTGGAAAAGCTGAAGGAAAAAGAGCGTAATTGGGTGCATACGCAAAACCATGTTTACAGCCGTGAGGTTATAAAGCAGGCTTTAAAACAGAATGCTGGAATCATCCACATGGAGTCATTGAAAGATTTCGGAAAAGGTAAGGAAGGGTATGTAAAGGACGAGTATAAGTATCTGCTTCGTTATTGGTCGTATTACGAACTGCAAAGTATGATAGAATATAAGGCGAAATTGGAAGGTATTGAAGTGAAATATATTGACCCTGCATATACCAGCCAGACATGCAGCTATTGCGGAGAACGTGGAGAACGTAAGAAGCAAGAAGAATTTGTTTGTACGAATCCCCAATGTGAACGACGAGGAGAGAAAATAAATGCAGACTTTAATGCTGCAAGAAATATTGCGATGAGTAAAAAAATCGTGAAAGATAATTAGAAAAGAAATTTTCTAATAGGGGCTGCTGGAAGTCCTTAACCTGAGATAGGAAACTATACTCGGGAAGTACGTCAAAACATTGAAATTAATAAACTTAGAAACTAACGGTTGGTTTTATCATTGTTTTGAATGGTATATCCAACTAAAAGTGGAGGAATAAGATATGAAAATAGTTGGTTTTATCATTGTTTTGAATGGTATATCCAACATCCTGACTACGAAGGGGAACTGAAAGACTGTTGGTTTTATCATTGTTTTGAATGGTATATCCAACGTCTGGTACTGCACGTCCCAGAACCGCATCGTTGGTTTTATCATTGTTTTGAATGGTATATCCAACTTGCAATACAAAGTTACAAAGAGCACATTGGTTGGTTTTATCATTGTTTTGAATGGTATATCCAACTATAAAGTCGTCTGCGATGATGTGCGCATGGGTGTTAATAATCGTGTCTTTTTTTACTTATTTTAGTTATAAGGTAATATACTTATAAGGGTTATTATTGCTAACGCATGTGGTTGCTTATCACATACGTTAGCAATCAATCATTACATACGTTAGTAACAATCAACGACTAACGTATGTAATAATCTGCAAGAAAACTTTGTCATTTCAAATAAAATTGTAACTTTGCCATTACAGTCCCAACTAATAAAAAAGGAGGTCAGTATGTACAAGTACAAGCTCGTAAAGAAAATCAATCCGCAGGATAAGGCAGCACCTAAGAAATGGTATGCAATTCCTATCAGCGAAGTTCCACAGACTGTAAAAGCCATGACACGTGCAGCTACGGAAAACACAACAACCGCTCCCATAGAAATGGAAGCTGCTCTTGAATTACTTGGAAGACACGCACGTCAGCAATTGCAGCAGGGACACACAGTAAGAGTAGGTGATTTAGGTACTATACGTGTTTCGTTTAAAAGTGACGGTGTAGAAAATATTACCGATTTCAATGCCGGAGCAATGATTAAGAATCCACGTATCATATTCACTCCAAGCAAGGAATTCCGTGAAAGTGTACTCCAAGGTATTCAATTCCAAAATGCCGGAGTATTGGACGAAGGCATCAGCTATGCCAGTCTTGCAGACTATAAAAAAGCTAAAGGTATTACTTCCAGCGGAAGTGATGACGTTGGCGGTAGCGGTACCGGAGGTGGCGGTATAGAAGAAGGTGGAGATGGTGGCTTTGGATAAGAATGCATTGATACCTAACAAAATATAAGCCTGTTTCCTTTTCAAGCCAATAAATTGGGACTGTATGACTGAAAATGGGGACAGGCTTATTGTATATTGAAGTAATTAAAACTGGTGTTGGTTACATTTAGAATCTCCTTTTTATTAATTTTACATTCAGAAATATAAATCATTTATGAAATGAAGGACTTTGATGAATTTCATTCTTGGATAGAATTTGAGAAGAACTATTATAAGAGCCACAGGAAACATCCTGTTTTTGATAATGAATATTTATGGATTAAGGATAAAAAATTATTAGCTTGTGGCTTTTTCTTTTATTACTCTTATTATCATTATGGTATTGAGTTTCTACAAAAAAAAGCAGAAGAGACCAATTATCCGCAAAAGAGAAAAAATACTATAATTCAACTTATAAGCCTTTGTCAAGATTTTATACATGATGTAAATATGGATTTTTATGAAGAAGAGATTTTTACATGGATAAATGATGTACAGACTCAGAATATTATCAGAGATTATTCTCCAATATCGGAAGATTCTTTAAAAGAATATATAATGTCTGAAAATACAGATTCTCTTCTTAAAGCTAAAGTTGTAGGTTATATGATTACCATGATTTATTACTTATCGGAAAAACCTGCTTTTGCTTACTACTTTTTTGATAGTGGAGTTGGTTTAATTTGGGGAAGTAAATTTGAAGAATTGTTTTCTTTTATATTCACAAACAATCCCTCATTATATAAGTATTTATTATATATAAAGAAATACATTAGTGAAGGATTCCATGCTATGGGCTTTTTTGATGAGTATAGTTCAAGCATGGATTTTAATAACGACCCTTTTTATGACACTCCTTCTTACTATATTCATAGAAATTTTTTCCATGTAAAAACACCAAAAGTTATTCTTGCAGATAATGAAATATCTTGGAAGTTTGTAACATTTCTAAATGGTGAGTTACAAATTTATAACCCCAAACACCCTGAAGGACAGGGTAAATACAAACCTTTTTATTTCAAGACTCAGAAGTCTATAAAGGCATTTAATCAGATAAAGGATTATATCATAAACAAATTGCCACCTATTAAAGCTGTATTTCAGGATGATATTATAGTTGGGATAGAACCGTCAAGTGTAGAAAGCATAAACGATACATTAGATGTATTGAAAAGACACACTGAGAATGTTGCTCATATATCAGAAGACATACATAAGTCAGAGAGAGAAAAATTATTAAAACATGAATACACACAGAGTGAAGTTAGAAACTACATAAATAATAAAAAATCTGAATTCTTGGATTCATTATGCCAGTTACATCTTGATGACTATAAAATATACTACTGCCTTGAGAATAGAGTTAATAGCGACTTGATTATGGCAGAAGAAGATGCTTTTATTTTTACGATAGCTACAGCTGATAAAGAAACATTATTGGCTTACGAAAATACTGAAGAAAATAGAGCTACATATTTGTTTATATGCGACAGCAAAGATTTAGAAATGTCTGTCAGGTCTTTAGCTGACTACTTTTCTTCTGGGTTGGTAAATAAAAGGGAAACACTTGGGAATAAGATAAAGTATGGCAAGATTACCGGTATAAAGAAACTGATAAAAATAACCCATTCTGATGAATGGTTACGTGAAATTAAATCTGAACAGTATAAGATATACTAAAAACAACACATTATAAATTTATTTTTAACACTTATGTTTGACCAAAATAGTTCCAAAGAAGAACAACAGCAATACAAAAAAAAGAAGGAATGGAATGCCATAAAAAATTGTATTCCTTTAATTAATAAATGTCTTCAACTTAACATAGACGCGGAGACTTATGATGATAAATATTTTCGGGAAAGCCCGGATTTTGTTTTTTTCAATAACGATAAATCTATTGGAGTGGAGGTCGTTGAATGTCATCCTTCTGTAAGGAAATGCAGAACAAAAAATGCAGTAGAACAAGAAAGTTTCGAAAAGAAAATATGTAATGAATTTAAGGAAAACAAGTATCTGGAAACCATAACAGAAACCGAAAAATTAAATATTATAATTTACCGAAAATATCCAAAGAGAAAGAAAAGAGGAACTGTACAAGAAGTATGTCATGAATTGGAAGATTTATTAAAGTCATGGTATCAAAAAACAAATCCTCAATCTGAAAGGAATTATATTAGCTATATTAGGGTATCAAAAACGACTTGTTGTAATGTCATCTATTTTAACAGTGCTTCTCGTTGCATTCCTGTTAATTGGGTTGACATTCAATTTTGTATTGAGGAAAAGGAGAAAAAATATAAGGATTATTGTGAGAATGTTAAATGCGATGAATATTGGTTATGTATATGCTTACCATTTGAAGAAAATAGAAATCTGAATATTATAGATTATAATGGAAAAGAAAATGAATCAATGAATTTCCTTTCTCAATGTTCATTTTCACGAATTTGTATAACTCCAGATTTATTGGGAAGAAAGATTAATTGGATAAAAGAAGGTGATTGATTTAATTGATAAAGTCAAAGTGTCTACTGTTCCAATTTATAAAAAGAAAAAACGTCTAGTTATATCAGGAAAAGTCAGAATCTCAGTACTGCCAAGGAAGTACTCCAGTACTTTCAAAGGAGTACTCCAGTACTTTCAAAGGAGTACTCCAGTACTTTCAAAGGAGTACTGCAGTACTTTCAGGGGAGTACTCCAGTACTTCCACGGAAGTACTGGAACCAGGGGAAATTGTAGCAGTTTTAATTACAGAATGTCTTGCCTGGAATTGTTTTATCCTTGTATGTCCTTCTTCAGCGTGAAGACAAATTCCAGTCCTCCCTTCGGCATGTTCTTGGCGAAGATGGTTCCGCCATGGAACAACACGGCGTTCTTCACGATGGCCAGTCCCAAACCTGTACCTCCTAATTTCCGTGAACGTCCCTTGTCTACCCGATAGAAGCGTTCGAACAGTCGGTTCAGGTGCTCTTCGGGTACTCCCACGCCGGTATCAGAGAAGCTGAAGTAGTAGAATTTCTCATCCTCGCGGAAGCAGTTGATGGTGATTTGTATGTCATTACCCGCATAGGCGATGGCATTGTCGGTCAGGTTGCGGAAGATAGAGTAGAGCAGCGAGCTGCTTCCTGTCAGTATAACCTCCGACGGGAGCTTGTTCACCACAGTGATATGCTTTTCTTCCAGACCGAGTGCCACCTCGTTCAAAATGTTTTCTACAATCTTGCTCAGGTTTACCTGTTCTTTCTCTACCAGTTCCGGTGCTTCGTCCATTCGGGTCAGCACAGAGATGTCGCGTAGCAGGAAGGTCAGGCGGTTGCTCTGGGCATAGCTTCTTTCCAGGAAGACACGGACATTTTCTTGCGGAATGTTCGGGTTGCTGATAATGGTTTCCAGGTATCCCTGAATGCTGCTGACGGGCGTTTTCAGCTCGTGGGCGATGTTCTGAGTCAACTGACGTTTCAGGCGGGCCTGTTCTTCTTCCTGGGTAATATCGTTGATGGATATTTCGAACGACATATCTTGAAAGATGATACACTCCAAGGTGAACGAGCGTGCGTTCTTGTTGAGGTGCATGGCATACCGCTTTTCTTCCTTGCTGAAATTGCCTTCGTTCCGGTTTAAGAACTCAATGATGGGTTGCAGTTCCGGAATGTCGAAAATTTCATTGGTAGAACGCAGGTTGCGGTCGGATATGTTGTTGATGTATTGCGTAAACAGGTTGTTGACCAGGATTTCCTGCCGTTCTTTGGTAAAGACACCCAATCCCTCGTGTGAGGTCTGAAGGTGCGAAATCAGTTTCTCACGCTCAATATAGAGTGCTTCTTTCGCCCGGTGCAGGCGTTTGTATATCTTAATGATGTGTTGTGAAATCTCTCCCAGTTCGTTCTTTGGGAAAGTTTGCAGGATGTCCATGTCAATCGGTTCGTTCCGGTCGGCCTTCATGGCAAACTGTTGCAGTTTGGTGATGGACTTGCCCAGCTTCCTAGTAAAACGGTAGAAGATGAAAATCAGTACCAGGCAGATAATCAGCGCAAACCATAGGTAGCCAGAGTCAGCTTGCAAGTGTTCTGCCAGACTCAGGTTGTAGGGAAGGGCAGACCGTATGATGATGCGGTAGGGAGGATAATAACGTGCGGAATAAAAATATTCCTCTCCCTGAATGCTTTCCGACTGGCGGCTGATGGAATAGCCGCTTCCATACATGAGTGCGTCTTGCACTTCCTTGCGTGAAGAGTGGTTGGCAAAGCTTTTCCAGTTGGCATTTGTATTGTCGTACACGACTTTCCCTGACGGCTCAATAAGCGTCACCCGCAGGTTAGGCATCATGTGAGTCGTCACATAACTCTGCATGGAGTCAGAGTTGACCCCATGATGATCGGCCAGAAAGTCGCACAGCTGGTTGTTATAGTTTTGCAGCTGCGTATTCAGTAATTCTATTTTGTAAGCCTTTTCGCGTTTGTATTGAAACAGCATGAAGCATACTGCATATCCCAGGAAAAGGAATATGACAGAAAGAAACAGCCTCTGACTGAAAGGGAGGATGCGATAAGAAAATTTTGTCATGATTGTGCCACCGTAATTTATTCACATTCGAAACAGTATCCATAACCGAGACGGGTTACGATACAAGCACCGTATTCACCGATTTTCTTGCGAAGGCGAGTGATATTCACATCAATCGTACGGTCGAGCACATACACTTCATCGTGCCATACTTTCGCCAGAATGTCTTCGCGGGAGAATACGCGTCCCTGGTTCTGCAACAGGAGCAGAAGTATTTCAAATTCTTTTTTCGTTAATGAAATTTCCTCGTTGTTGATGGTTACTTTCTTCTTCGGAATGTTGACAGACAATCCTTTATAAATCAGCTGTTCGGGCACCTGAGTCTGTACGCCGGCTGTGCGTCGTAACACCGCCTTTACCCTCATGATGACTTCACGCAGAGAGAAAGGCTTTGAAATATAGTCGTCCGCTCCCAGGTTGAATCCGGTCAGCGTATCATTTTCCGTATCCTTTGCGGTGATGAAAATGATAGGAATGTTCTGTGTATCCTTGTTCTTTTTCATCATGCTGGCCATTTTGAATCCGGAAATTTCTCCCATCATCACGTCCAGCAGTATCAGGTTGTAACGTGGCAATTCAAGTTTCAAGGCTTCTTCGGCGGAATTGGCAGTATCTACCATGTATCCTTCCATTTCGAGATTGAACTTTAGAATCTCGCACAAGTCTTCTTCATCGTCTACAACTAAAATCCGGTAATCGTTCATGCGTATTTTCTATTAATTAATACAAAATTCAATGTGATTTAGTTTTCGTTACAAAGATGACCCTTTCTTGTTTCGTCCTTATGAAATAGATGTTACATTTAGGTTACAACATGGGCTTGGTAAACTCTCCGGCTATGGAACGGTTCATTTCGCTGCGTATTTCCTTGGGAGTAAGCCCGTGACCGAGCAGGAACATTAGTTTGGTGAGCACGCTTTCCACGGTGGCATCATATCCGCTGATGACACCCGCATCGAGCAGGTGCAGACCGGTTTCGTAACGTGCCATTTCTACCATACCCGTCTGGCATTGTGAAATGTTGACGATGACAATTCCCTTTGCCGTAGCTTCTGCCAGCAAGTGGATGAACCAAGGCTTCTGGGGCGCATTTCCGGAGCCGTACGTCTTGAGTACTACCGCTTTCAGACCGGGTGTGTTGAGTACCGTGCGCACGATGTTTTCCTGAATACCCGGGAAAAGTGTCAGGATAATCACATTCGTATCGAAGACATAGTGTGCATGCATGGGCAGGTTGGGATCCACCTTCCGGATACGGTCGTATTCGTACTTGATGTGGATACCGGCCGTGGCCAGTGCCGGATAATTGTAAGAACGGAACGCGTTGAAGTTTTCTGCATTAATCTTGGTCGTACGGTTTCCACGCAACAAGTGGTTCTCGAAGAAAATGCAGACTTCCGGTACTACGGCAGTTCCGTCCGGATGTTTTGCAGCGGCTATTTCGATAGAAGTAATCAGATTTTCCTTTCCGTCTGTACGTAGCACACCGATGGGCAGCTGGCTTCCGGTAAGGATGACCGGTTTGCTCAGGTTCTCCAGCATGAAGCTCAGTGCGGAAGCGGTATAAGCCATGGTGTCCGTGCCGTGCAGAATCACGAACCCGTCGAAGTTATCGTAGTTATATTGGATGATTTTGACCAGTTTGGCCCACAAGGCCGGCTCCATGTCTGAGGAGTCGATAGGAGGGTTAAACTGGTAAGAGGAAATGCGGTAGTTGAACCGTTTCAGTTCCGGCACGTTCTCCTGAAGTTGGTCAAAGTTAAATGCCTCCAAGGCACCGGTTTCCGGATTTTCAATCATACCGATTGTACCTCCAGTGTAGATGAGTAATACGGAAGGATAATCTGGTTTTATCATTTGATGCTTCGTTTAGTTTGGCACAAAGATAGCAAAAATATGCTTTGACTGAAAGAATAAGCCGCTAAAAATAGCAGAATGATTAATTATCCTTCGTTTTTTAGCATTTCCAACAGTTTGTCGATAGCTTTTTCTGCATTTTTTTCTTCTTCGAGCAAGGTCACGAACTTGCTCCCGATGATGCATCCGGAGGCGTATGCCGCTGCCGATTCGTAAGTGGATTTATTGGAGATTCCGAACCCGATCATCCGTGGATTTCGCAACTGCATTTGCTTGATACGCTGGAAGTAAGCCTGCTTCTGTGCATTGAATTCCTTTTGTGCTCCCGTCACGGCCGCAGAAGATACCATATAGATGAATCCGTCGGTATGTGCATCGATTTGCCGGATGCGTTCTTCGCTGGTTTCCGGCGTGATGAGCATAATCACGTGGATGCCGTATTGTTGTGCAATGGGCCGATAGCTTTCTAAGTAGTCTTTATAAGGAAGGTCGGGAATAATTACGCCGTCGATGCCGCATGCCTGACATTGTTGGCAGAAATTCTCGAAACCATACTGCATGATGGGGTTCAGGTAGCCCATCAGTACCAGCGGAATGCGGACATCTGTGCGGATTTGTTCCAGCTGGCCGAAGAGCTTGCGGAGCGTCATGCCATTGCGCAGGGCCTGTGTGGCTGCATGCTGAATGACAGGACCGTCGGCCATCGGGTCGCTAAACGGGATACCGATTTCAATCATCTGTACTCCTTTCCGCTCTAAGGTGCGAATGACTTCGGCGGTACCTTCCAAGGTCGGGGTACCTGCACAGAAATAAATGGAAAGCACGTGGTCTTTATGTGTCTGGAATAATTGGTCAATGCGATTCATATCACTAAGTTTTTAGAGGTTGTACTTGTTTTGTTTGAAAGAGTAAATAAAGTCAGAGAGGGCAGTCGCATCTTTCAGGCCGGGAGTCTGTTCAAAGCCACTGTTCAGGTCGATGCCGGCCCAGCGGGGATGGCTGAATTTCAGTAATGCATCCAGGCTTTCAGGTTTCAGCCCTCCGCTTAACAGGAAAGGCGTCTCGCCGTGGTAGTGCGTCAGCATTTCCCAGTCGAAACTTTTGCCGGAGCCTCCGTATCTGTTGCAGGGAGTGTCGAACAGAAAATAGTCGCAGCAGGTGGCATAGCTTTCCGTTGCCAGCAGGTCGTCAGGCGTACGCAGGGAGAAGGCCTTGATGACGCGTATTCCGGTCTGTTGCACTTCCCGGCAAAACTCCGGCGATTCCTTTCCGTGAAGTTGAACGTAATCCAATTGCCATGTTGCTACCCTTTCCCGGATTTGCGAGAGGGAAGCATTGACAAACACTCCCACTTTCTGCACCGTCTCCGGCAGGTATTCCGGTACGCCCGGTACATAGCGGGGAGAACCTTCGTAGTCGATGAATCCCATCCAGTCGGCCCCTGTTTGCTCCACCTGACGGATGTTCTTCGCCTCCCTCATGCCGCACACTTTGACAATCATAAGGCTACAGATTGAAGAAAGTCCGACAAAGCCTTTTCCGGTGAAGGCGTTTTCATGAAAGTTTCTCCCATCAGGAACCCCCTGAATCCGGCTTCACGCAGTTGTCTGAACGTGTCGGGTTGCGAGATGCCGCTTTCGGATACCCACAGCAGTTCTTTCGGCAACTTCCGGGCCAGGCGGAACGAATTCTCCACATCCGTATGAAATGTGCCTAAGTTCCGGTTATTGACCCCAATCAGGTCTACATGCTCGTGCAGGTAGTCGAGTTCCTTTTCCGTGTGTATCTCCAGCAGGACTTCCATCTCTAACTGATGGGCCAATTTCCCCAGAGCTTTACATTCGTCCACGGTCAGGGCGGCCGCAATCAGAAGCACCACATCCGCACCGGCTAGCTTGGCTTGATATAGCTGGTAGGGACTGACGATAAAATCTTTTCGCAGCACCGGAAGGTGTGTCAGCGGGCGGACGGCCTGCAAATCTTTCAGGTTGCCGCCAAAGAATTTCGGGTCGGTCAGTACGGAGATGCCGGAGGCACCTGCACGCTCATAGCCGGGGACGATGACGGTCGGGTCTGCCTGTGGAGCAATATCTCCTTTCGACGGGGAGCGTCGTTTGAATTCCGCAATGATGCCCGAGGGCGATGCAGCCAGTGCCTGCTTCAGGCTTTTTGACGGATGGGGAGTACCCAACTGCTGGATGAGGAAGTCTTGAGATACAGCTTCTTCCTGAAGGGCAATTTCTGTGCGCTTATGAGCCACAATGGTATGTAAGATATCAGTAGTCATCATTCGTTTATTGGTTAAGGGTAAGGAACTTGTGTAGAGTGGCCAGGGCTTTTCCGCTTTCGAGCGATTCTTTGGCCAGTGCCACGCATTCTTCTATTTTCTTCTGAGGCTCCAGTGCCTGGATGGCAAACGAGGCATTGATCAGCACGCAGTCGGTCTGTGCCTTGCTGCCCTCATTATGCAGCACTCGGTCGAAAATGGCGGCCGCCTCTTCCGGGGTATTTCCTCCGTAAAGTTCTTCCTGGCGTGCCATGGAAAAACCTAATTCCGAGGGACGATAGATGGTTTCGTAACGGTTGGTCATCACCTTGAATTCGTCGGTCAGCGAGATTTCATCGTATCCGTCCAGGTTGTTGACTACGGCAAACTGGATGCCGAGTTGCTGGAGCGTGTTGGTGTAAAGCCGCATCTGCGGGAGGTCGGCCACTCCTAATAACTGGCAGGCCGGATGGCAGGGGTTGACCAGCGGGCCTAATAAATTAAATAAGGTACGCACGCCTAATGCCTTCCGTACGGGAGCCACGGTTTTCAGGGCCGGATGGAAGAGGGGAGCGTGCAGGTAAGCCATGCCGCATTGTTCGATGGAACGTTTCAGTTTGTCCGCGTTGTTTGTGAATTTTACGCCGTAGTGTTCCATCACGTTGCTGGCTCCGCTCACCGAAGTGGCTCCATAATTTCCATGCTTGGCTACCCGGTAACCGGCTCCGGCCACAACAAAGCAGGCACATGTGGAGATGTTGAAGGTGTTTTTCCCGTCTCCTCCGGTACCCACGATGTCAATGGGATGAAATTCATGCAAGTCGATGGGCACGCAAGCCTGAAGCAGCGCATCGCGGAAGCCGACCAGCTCGTCCACCTTGACTCCGCGCATCTGGAAGGCAGCCAGCAGGGCGGCTGTCTGTGCTTCATTCATCTCGCCGCCGGTCATTCTCTGCATCAGCGTGCAGGCTTCTTCGCGTGTCAGTTCTTCGTGGTGGAATATCCGTTTTAGTATTTGTTTCATATTGTGTATCTAAGTTTTATGAGTGAAAAAATAGGGCTTTCTTTATTGATGGTGTATCCAGTTGCCCAGCATCTGTTTTCCTTCGGGGGTGAGAACGGATTCCGGATGAAACTGTACGCCTCGCACATCGAGTGTGCGGTGGCGGAGTGCCATGATGTATCCTTCTTCACTTACGGCGGTTACTTCCAGGCAATCCGGGAAATCTTTCTGATCGACTACCCAGGAATGGTATCTTCCTACCTGTATGGTAGAGGGAAGTCCTTCGAACAGATAGTCCTTCTCAGTCAGACTGACGGGACTCTGTATGCCGTGGAACACCTCATCCAGGTTGGTCAGTTTTCCTCCGTACACTTCGCCGATGGCCTGTTCGCCCAGGCAGACCCCCAATATCGGTTTCTTTCCGGCATACGTACGGATGACATCCAGCAGCAGGCCGGCTTCTTCCGGAACGCCGGGACCGGGCGACAGCAGAATCTTGTCGAATTCCTCCAGCTCCTCCAGCCGGAACTGGTCGTTGCGTTTTACGGTGACTTCTGCTCCTAGTTCTTTTATCGCATGACTCAGGTTGTACACAAATGAGTCGTAGTTATCGATGATGACAATTTTCATGGTGTGTTATATTTTTTCGGCCAAGAGAATGGCTTTTTTCAATGCTCCCAACTTGTTGTTTACTTCTTGCAGTTCATTGTTCTCGTCACTTTTGGCTACGATGCCCCCTCCGGCTTGGAACCAGAGCTCGTTGTTACGGCTTACGAAGGTACGGATGGTGATGGCTTGGTTCAAATCGCCGTTCAGTCCGATGAAGCCGATGCAACCTCCGTAAGCCCCTCGGTTGTGCGGTTCGATTTCACTGATGAGCTGCATGGCCTTTACTTTGGGAGCCCCGCTGAGGGTACCGGCCGGAAAGGTATCGATGAATGTTTTAATCGGGTCGGCTTCCTTGTCCAGTGTGCCGCTTACCCTGCTCACCAGGTGAATCACATGGCTGTAGTATTGCGGCTGTTTGTAGAACTCCACGTGTGTGTCGTGGCAATTCCGGCTCAAGTCATTCCGTGCCAGGTCTACCAGCATCACGTGTTCGGCATTCTCCTTCGGGTCGGCCAGCAGGGCTTCGGTCAGTGCGGCATCCGTCTTTTTGTCTCCGCTTCTGCGGGTGGTGCCGGCAATGGGGTCGATGGTGGCCTTTCCCTCTTCAATCTTGCAATGCGTTTCGGGAGAGGAACCGAAAATTCGGAAACCGCCGAAATCAAAATAGAACAGGTAAGGCGAAGGATTGATGCTTCTCAACGCCCGGTAGAGGGTGAAATCATCGCCTTCATAGCGCTGGATGAAACGTCGGGAAAGCACAATCTGAAATACGTCGCCTCTCTTGCAGTGGGCAATGCCCTTGCGGATATTGGCCTTGTGCTCCTCGTCGGTCAGCGTACTGATGGTGTCGCCCGTCGCCCGAAAGGCGTAGGTGGTGTAGTTGCGGTTCAGTACCGCCTTCTCCACTTCGTCAATGTGGCTCGGCTCGTCGTTGCCTTGCAGCTCCACCAGCACCATCTCGCTCTGGAAGTCGTTGAACACAATCAGGTACTTGTAGAGGATGTAGAGAATCTCCGGCGCATCGTTCTTCGGGTCGCTGCTGTCTTTCACCGGAATCTGTTCGAAATAGCGGACGGCATTGAACGTGGTGTAGCCGTACACTCCTCCGTAGCGAGCATATTCTCCTTCCACCTGAAACTGTCTCAGGAAATATTGAAAAGCATCTTCCACCTGGAAATCAGGAGTGAGCGGACGCTCTTCACGGCTTTTATCCGGAAAGACCGTGGTCACGATTCCGTGGTTCACGGAGAAACTGGCAATAGGGTTCAGTCCGATAAAAGAGCGGTTGTTTTCCACTCCGTGGTAATCGGAACTTTCCAGCAGAATACTTTGCGGAAACAGATCGCGCACCTTCAGGTACGTGCTCACGGGCGTATGCAAGTCGCCGGGCAGCGTTTTGTAGCGGGTGGTATAAGCAAATGTCTTCATGTTTTTTCTCGTTTAAAAAATTTCAGGGTTGTTTTTGTATTTCAGATAAGTGTCAATGTCTTTGTCGCCTCTTCCCGACACGGTCAGCACCACGATGTCCGAGGGCTGGAACTTCACTTTCTCCAGAGCCCCTAAGGCATGGGCCGATTCCAGTGCTGGAATGATGCCCTCCAGCCGTGTCAGTTCAAAGGCAGCCCGCAGGGCTTCATCGTCATTGACAGCCAGCACGGTGGCTCTTTTCTGTGCGGCTAAGTTGGCATGCATGGGACCGATGCCGGGGTAATCCAGTCCGGCCGAAACGGAGTACGGTTCCAGAATCTGCCCGTCCTCATCCTGCATGACCAGGGTTTTGGAACCATGAATGATGCCCAGCCGGCCCAGCTGGATGGTAGCGGCCGACAATCCCGTTTCCACTCCCTTTCCTCCGGCTTCCGCTAAGATAATTTTCACCCGTTCATCGTCCAGGTAGTGATAGATGGTTCCGGCAGCATTGCTTCCTCCTCCCACACAGGCCATCAGGTAGTCCGGATAGTCACGTCCTTCGTGTTCCATCAGCTGTTTTTTGATTTCCTTGCTGATGACCGACTGCAAGCGGGCTACCATGTCGGGGTAGGGATGAGGCCCCACTGTGGAACCAATCACATAGTACGTGTCCGCCGGATGGCAGCACCAGTCGCGTATGGCTTCGTTCGTAGCATCCTTCAGGGTCATGTTGCCCGAAGTCACAGCTTCTACTTTGGCCCCCAGCATCTGCATGCGTTCAACGTTTACCCGTTGCCGTTCCACGTCGGTCTTTCCCATGTAGACCACGCATTCCATTCCCATCAGGGCACATACTGTAGCCGTGGCCACTCCGTGCTGTCCGGCTCCTGTTTCGGCGATGATGCGTTTCTTGCCCATTCTCCGGGCCAGAAGCACCTGGCCGATGGCGTTGTTGATTTTGTGGGCTCCCGTATGGTTCAGGTCCTCCCGTTTCAGGTAAATTTTGCATCCGTATTTTTCCGACAAGCGTTGGGCAAGGTAAAGCGGTGAAGGACGTCCCACGTAGTCCTTGAGCAACGCATCATATTCTTTCTGGAATCCTTCATCTGCCAGCACCTGACGGTAAGCATTGCGTAATTCTTCCACACAGCGATGGAGAATTTCCGGTATGTAGGCTCCGCCAAAATCTCCATAAAATCCTTCCTGGTTTACTTGATAAGTTTTCATGAGTGTATTTGTTTGCGTTAGGGTGAAAAAACAAAAAGGGCTGTCGTAAAGTTACGACAGCCCTTCTGTGATATTATTACTATTGAGGTATATACATGCGACTGAGTTCCCTTACGACCTTTGGAGTTGTAAGCGGCGCCACCAGAAGAATGTATTTACCGTAGAAAGATTCATAATGTTATTTTTCTTTTTTTTTATTGTTTCACTCGCAAAGGTAACCATTAATATGAAAACACCAAACAAATGGATGGAAATTTTTCAATTTTTTCTATCTTTGTCCTACGTTTTAAATCTTGCTATATAATAAGGTATGGAAGAGTTTCGACTGGACGGTTTGACCGTCAAAGAACATCTGCTGATACTGGCGGAAGAGGGAAACCGCAAGTTTACCGAGGGGCTTCACCCAGGGGTGGAACATGTGTTGGGCATTCGTTTGCCGGCGTTGCGGAAACTGGCTGCAAGGATTGCCAAGGCAGACTGGGAGCGCTACTTTGACACAGCCGACGGGTTTTATATGGAAGAACGCATGTTGCAAGGCATGGTGTTGGGATGCATCCGGCCCGACGAGGACGTGGAAGTCTATCTTCACCGTGTGACGCGTTTTGTGTGGATTATCAACAGCTGGTCGGTATGCGATACATTTAAGTTTGGAGGAGGAAAAGCTTTTATCCGCCGTAATGAGGTGCGGCTTTGGGAATACCTGAAAGAATGGATGAAGGCATCGGGCGAGTATGAGGTACGTTTCGGCGTGGTGATGGGAATGAGCTATTTCCTGGATGAAGCCCACCTGGAGGAGTATCTTTCCCTGCTCGATGGGATTCGTCATGAAGGATACTACGTGCGCATGGCTGTGGCCTGGGCACTTTCGTTCTGTTTTGTCAAGTTCCCGGAACAGACCATGGCTTTTCTGCGTCATTGTCATCTGGACGATTTTACATTCCGTAAGACCATTCAGAAAATCGGTGAGTCCTACCGTGTGAGTGAAGACATGAAAAAGGCTGTCAAGGCATTGAAGCGCTGACAGCCTTTGCTGTTATTTAGGCAACTTGCTTATTTCATGATAAATTTCACGGCAGCCCAGTTGTGCTTTTCGCGGTGATGCGCGTATTCCATGCCCAGACTCTCCGCTTTTTCGCGCAGCACCGGAATGTCTTCCGTATAGAATCCGCTGATGTACAGTTCCGAACCTTTCTTCATGCAGGCCGCATAGGCCGGCATGTCCTGCAGCAGAATGTTGCGGTTGATATTGGCTATTACTACATCAAAAGGTTCCCGTCCGTTCAGCAGGGAAGCATCTCCCAGTTCCACGGTGATATTGGAAATGCCGTTCAGGGCAATGTTGTCGCGTGAGTTGTTCACGCACCAGTCGTCAATGTCGATGGCAGTCACCTTACCGGCTCCTCTCATGCTGGCCAGGATGGCCAGGATAGATGTGCCGCATCCCATGTCGAGCACCGATTTACCTTTCAGGTCAGCTTCCAGCAGTTCTCCTAAGATAGAGCTGGTGGTTTCGTGGTGTCCGGTACCGAAAGCCATCTGCGGATTGATGACGATGTTGTATTCGGCCTTTGGGTAATCCTTGTGGAAGGTACTGTGAATCACGCAGCGGTTGTCGATGACGATAGGCTGGAAGAAATTCTTTTCCCATTCCTCGTTCCAGTTCTTGTCTTCCGGCTCCGTAATGGAGTAACTGATGCTTGAGCTGGGTATCGGAAAATCTTCCACCACTTGTTTGAGCGCGGCCTCGTCGAACTGGCTCTGCTGGATGTAGGCCTTCATGCCGTTTTCACATTCCACGAAACTTTCAAAACCGATGTCGGCTGTCAGTCCCGATAATACATCTGTGATAGTTTCATTGCACGGCTGTGCGGTAAAGGTCACTTCAAAATATTTCATACGTATGCGAGTTTAATAGAATGTCAGACAAATGTACGTAAAATCATTGACATTATAATGCTTGTTGGTTAACTTCTTTTACTGTTAAAAAATGTGTCAATGATGGGCTTTTTTGCGGAAATATGTCTGTCATATTGAAAAACTGTCTAACTTTATGTTTTGAATCATAAACCTATGAACAAGTAAATGCATGTGATGATGAAAAGCACATTCCGTAGGCTGCAATGTGGTATTCTCGCTGTCGCGTGGCTTTTGGCCGGATGTAACAGCGATGTTTTTATTGACAGATTCCTGTCGGCAGAACCGTCCGTGTCTTTATCCGAAACAGAAAACGACGTAACTGTTTGCTTTGAGGCAGACAACTGGGACATTTTAGGGATAGAAAGTCTGAGGGAAGGGGTCGCGGTGTCGGCCACAGATCTGGAAGGGAAAAACTCCAAATATCTTCCTTTTGAGGAAGGAGAAACCGGCATTGTGTATTGTAGGAATACGTTTCTAGATTTTCGCGTGGAAAAAAGAAACGGCAGTGAATTGCATTTTATCTCCGGCGAGAATCTCTATGACCAGCCGTTTGAAACACTTGTCAGGGTGGGCAACCGTTATGAGGAGAAGGTGATTCGTGTGTCTTTTTCTCCTACCCGTAAATATCAGATAGACAGTGTGGCATACGACTGGAGTCAGTTTTCTTCCTCCGATTATATGCTGGAACCCGTAGAACAGGTGGAAGTGAATACCCTGAATGCCAGTAGCCCTGCCACAATGTATTTTTATCCTTATAAAAATTCAGCCCGTATCGTGGAGTTTTACATGCAGTATGGCGGCTGGGGAGGAGATGAAAACGATTTACGGAAGTTGCTGGGCGATGCTGCTTCCCAGGTGGAGATTCCGGATATAGTGAACGGCACACCGGGATTGTATGGCACAAAGGTCTCTTTCCGTCATCAGGCACAACGGCTGGATGCGGGGCTCGACAAGGAATTGAAGGTGTCGAAAACGGTAGAGGCAGGCAAGCACGTACGTTTGGAAGTATATAATGGAATAGAACAATATGACGTGCCTTATAAAGCCTATCTTTCCAACTCGCTGACCGGAAAGAGATTAGAAATCTCCGGTACACTTTCCAGCAAGAAACCGTTCAATTATTTAATCATTCCTATTGCAATTACTGATGAAGATAAATAGACTTGCACTCAGACTGTGCATGTGTGCGCTTGTGTTGTTCCGTGCACTTTCTCTCTATGCCGATGGCAAGGACAGTCTTTCCCGGAAAATGATTCACATGGCAGGCATTGACGTCAAGCCGGCTTATGTTTTTCCCACGCATGAGTTCTTTGCCGGAAACAATGCCACGTTTTCTCCCATCCGGAAAAACCTGTCGGTTCATTTGAAATACGGGTTCAAGTTTGCGCCGGATACTTATTTCGGCCGAATGTATCCTCATGCCGTACAAGGAATCGGGGTGGGGTATAACACGTTTTTCCATTCTTCCGAACTGGGAAACCCCTGGTCAGTGTATGCCTTTCAGACCTCGCGCATAGCCAGTCTGACTCCCCGGTTGTCACTGGATTATGAATGGAACTTCGGAGCCTCTTTCGGATGGAAGAAGTATGATGCGGAATCGAATCCCTACAACAGGGTGGTAGGTTCCAAAATGAATGCGTACATTCACCTGAGTTTCCTGTTGAACTGGCAACTGGATGCGCAGACAAATCTTAGGGCAGGAATCGGTGCGACGCACTTTTCAAACGGGAATACCGGTTATCCCAATGCCGGGGTGAACACATTCGGAGCCAGTATCGGTCTGACGCGCTATTTCGGAGGAACGTCGCGTGCCGCGTTGGCAGATGGTTCTTCCGGCCTTGTTCGGCGTCCGCCTTTCAGGCCCTATGTCAGTTACGACCTCATTGTGTACGGAGCCACCCGTAAGAAAGGCGTGTTTCCAGCAGAGGGAAATCCTGTGCTGGTGCCCGGCTCATTTGGTATTCTCGGACTGAATTTTACGCCGATGTACAACTTCAGCCGTTACTTCAGAGCCGGTGTATCAGTCGATGCACAGTACGATGAAAGTGCCAACATATCCGGTTACATAGCCAATAGTGTGGGGCAGCCCGATGCGGAGACCATCAAGTTCTATCGTCCTCCTTTCCGCGAACAGTTTGCCGTAGGGCTTTCCGTGCGGGCAGAAGTTGTGATGCCGATATTTTCTATCAATTTAGGTATCGGCCGGAATATCATCTGCAAAGGAGCCGATACGGATTCATTCTATCAGGTATTGGCTTTAAAAACCGATATCACCAAAAATCTTTTTCTGCATGTGGGGTATCAGTTGCACGACTTCAAGGACCCCAACAATCTGATGTTAGGGTTAGGATTCCGGTTTAATGCAAAAGGAAGGGAATGAGCATCCCTTCACTTTCTGCTTATTGTACAGCTTTTAAAGCCGCTTCGTAGTCCGGTTCGTGGGAAATGTTTTCCACCAGCTGGGTGTAACTTACCTTTCCGCTCTCGTCCACTACAATGACGGCACGGGCCATTAAACCTTCCAAGGGGCCGTCGGCTAGCTGGAGACCGTAGTGTGCGACAAAATCACGGCTGCGGAATATGGACAGCGGAATGACATTATCCAGTCCTTCGGTAGAACAGAAGCGTGATTGTGCGAAGGGCAAATCCATGGACAGGCATAACACGACCGTGTTTTCCAGTTCTGCGGCCCGGGCATTGAACTGCCGTACCGACAAGGCACATGTCGGCGTATCCAGACTGGGGAAGATGTTCAGTATCACTTTCTTTCCTTTGAAATCGGATAAACTTACTTCTTCCATCTTTGCATTGACAGCACGGAAATCGGGCGCTTCTTGTCCCACCTGAATCATTGGTCCTGAGGTATGTGCTTCTACTCCGCGACAAATCACGGTTTCACCTTTTTCACCTTGCAGGTCACTGGCTTGTACTCCTGCAGCGGCACGAACCGGCATCAGTCCCATCATCCATATTGCCGCCATCCACAAAATTGTACTGATTTTTTTCATGTTAAAATAGTAAGGGGTTAGGGCGCTAAAGATACGGATATTTTTCTATTCTGCCATACTTGCATGCCTTACCTTTGCTAAAATGTTCTGTTCTCTTTCGCAAATTGTCAATAATTTCTCTATGCTTCCTGCAGAAAGTCGGGCGACAGTTTAAGTTGGTATGTAAGGAAGTATTCTGTGTTACATTGTAGTGTGGAAAATAATTACCGTTTCCGCATCCAGTACAATCGTTTTATTGGTCATCGCAGGATTCTCCAGCCTCTCGATGATGATTTTTGAGGCAGTTTCAGCCATTAATTCCACGGGCTGTTCTACTGCTGTTATGGTGGGGTAGACCAACTTGCTTAATTCTGTCCCCGACATACAGGCAATGGACACATCCTGAGGTATCTTGATTCCGATAGCCTGAAGGTAATTCTTGGCTCCCAGTGCAGACATTTCTGTAAAACAAAAGATGGCATCGAAAGGAATATTTTTTTCTACTAACATTCTTACGGCATTTTCTCCGCTGTTGAAGTCTACTCCAGCTTCTACTAAATACTCCTCTTTGAAAGGTATATTGAACTTGCTAAGAGCATCCTTGTATCCTTTAATACGTTCAAATGTATTCTGAATATAGGGAGGTCCTGTAAGGTGGATTATTTTTGTTTTACCCTTTCTTATCAGATGCTCCACCATAAAGAAAGACTTGATGTAGTCGTCAATCTTTATTTGTGAGGCGTCCATCTCGGCAATCGTTCGGTCAAAAAGAACGATAGGTATTCCTTTGCGGATGATTCTGCGATACTCATTCAGGTTTACCTGATCATGACAAATGCTCAGGAGTATACCGTCCACTCTGTAGTATCATTGTAAAATAAGCTACTTGAAAGAGGAGAATCCTTTGTTTGTAACTGTACTTCATAAAAACACCCCAAAAGTTTTGTTTCTAACTTTTGGGGTGCAGTTTGTTTCAAATTGGATTAGCGTTTATTTAATCATTTTCATAGACTCCTTCCCGTGGCAGAGGTTTGTCGAGGTTGGCTACACCTAAGGCGGTGATGGCAGTGACGGTTGCCGTATGCTCCAGGTATTCCGGAATGTTCTTGGTGAACAAATCACGTTCCGTATGCCAGATTTCTCCATAGTTGAAATTATATCCTTTGACATCTTTTGTGGTAAATCCGTATGTGGGGACGCCATACGTGGCAAACACTTCCGAGTCGGTACCGCCCGCCACCTTCGGTTGTTTACGGGGCGGACGCACGGTTACTTTAAACGGAATGTCTGCCCGAATCTTCTGGATGGGTTGGGTTATCTTGACGAAATCATCATACATCGCCTGCGAGACCGCTATTCCGACGGGAGGTTCCGGCCCACCGTCACGGTTGAATACATTGACAATCTTCGGCAACTCCTGCTGATGTTTTTTGCAATAGGCTTTCGAGCCTAACAGCCCGAACTCTTCTCCGGCAAAGGCGATAAAGAGGATTGTTCTCTTGGGTTTGGCTCCCGACAATGCCAGCATACGGGCAGCTTCCATCATGGGAGCAATCCCTGTGCCACAGTCGATGCCGCCTGTACCGGTATCAAAGGCATCTAAGTGTCCGCAGACGATGACTTGCTCGTCCGGGTACTTGCTACCCCGTATCGATGCCACTACGTTGTGGTATTTAATCGGTCCGAGCTTGAAATGATTGCGGATATCGAACTCCAGCAGGAAGTCTTCCCGCCGTTCTTTTACCATTTGAGCTATGATGTCGAACTGATGCCGGTCGAGCTTGATGTCAGGAACTTCCGGCAGGTTGTCGAACGTCATGCTGTCAATCATCTTCCGGTCATAGAGCGCGCGGATGGGTACCTCTGATGACTGAATGAATCCTAAGGCACCGGCTTCAACCATCTCATGGTAGTAAAGCGCCGGGAATTCCTTATAAGGAATCATCTTGTTGTTTTCGCCTTTCTCCCAGTTCCTTTTTCGGAGTTCGGCATTCTTCTGGTCGATTTCTTTATTCTCTTGTTTGATAGCCTGACGGATAGAATCAGCCTGTGCCGTCCGGTCGATTGGCCAGCCGTTGTTTGTGCCGGAAATCAATACCCAGGCCCCTTTTAATTTGAGTTTGATGCGTTCGAATTCCTGGTCGGTACGGGGCTCCATCAAAACGTGGCCGCGCTGTACCCCTTTCGTTCCGGAAGTATACGAAGGAGTCGCGAAATGGAGGGTCATTCCATGGTCGTGGCTCAACAACTTTCCAAACCAAGGCCCGCGGTTAAAACCGACAGAGAGTTCGCCGGCTTCTTCCAGTTGAGCGTCCAGCCCCCACTTTTTGTATTCGTGTACCATCCATTCGGCCGCATTCTCATACGCATCCGACCCGATGGGGCGTCCGCCAAAACGGTTGGTCAGTATATCCAGCTGGTGTGTGGCCTGATTATCCTGGTGTCCGATTTCAATAATCTTCTCAACGACGGCTTTCTGAGCGAAGAAAGGCTGTGTTCCTAATGACAAAAATACAGTGCAGCAAAATAGTAGCTTTTTCATGTGTCAAAGAATTGAATGTTTTTGGTTGCAAAAGAAACGATAAAGCGGGTAAAATCAAAATAAAGAGTAAGCTTTTCTTTAAAGAATCTTTATGACTTCGGCATTTCCGGTTCTGTAAATACCGGTTTGTGTGTCTTTCGGTTGTCCACCGGATAAATAGAAAAAGTCCCGTAAAACGTTGATTTTACGGGACTTGTCTTTATTTCAGCGGAGAGACAGGGATTCGAACCCCGGGTACCTCGCAGTACAACGGTTTTCAAGACCGCCGCAATCGACCACTCTGCCACCTCTCCAAAACTCTTCTTGAGAGTTGCCTTGTTTTTCAAAGGCGGTGCAAAGGTACGCAAAGATTTTTGTTTTCCAAATTTTTGGAAGAAAAAATCTATCCGTATCCTTTATTTTTTCTTTTCCGGACCTTTCTGACCGTGTTTGAAACCTTTTAGCAGTTCTCTGTGGAAGCGCATTTCCGCTTTTTGCAACAGATAGATTTTCTTGGCCGGAAGGAATTGTTTGTATTTCCGCACATATTCCAGTTCCAGTTCGTCGGCTGCAATACGTGCCTGAATCACATCTTCCACAATTTTCCCATATTCCGTTTCCGTAGTGTTGGGATTCTTGCCTTGACGCAGTTTCTGCCACGCCTCTTTGTTGTACGCCTGCTTCTTGTCTTGCAGTTCAAAATAGAGAGGGAAGAATTTTTGTGCTTCGTCGTTGCTCAGTCCCGCCTGCTGAATGAAAAATTCTTTCTGGCGGTTGCGGAATTCTTCTTTGCTGAATTTGGTATTCTGTGCCTGAATGCTGCTCACACACAAGATGAGCAGGAGAGTCAGGGCATAAAAAGTTCTTTTTATCATGGTTGGTTTATTTATAAATTTCCGTATCTGCATCAGTGAGATACTCGTATAGAATATAGTCGTCCATCATGGTCTGGTCGACAATGGGGTCGATGTATTCATCGGGTACTTCTGAAAATTCCATGTCACACATAGTGCCGGCGGCAGGCGATTGTGTTTCTTTTTCACCCACGAACATCCGTACGCTGAGCATCAGGCCGCAGAACATGGCAGCCATGTACACCCAAGGTTTGACGCGTGCCCACAGCGTGAGCTGAGGTGCAGGCTGTATTTCTCGTTCCGGAAGCTTGTCCATCAGCTGTTCCGTGAAGTTAGCAAAGTAACCTTCAGGCACTGTGAACGGGTTCTCGGTTCCACATCTCTTTAATAAGTCAGTTTCTTCCTTTTTCATATTGTTGCCTCCTTTGGAAGTTAGATTCGAATTTGTAAAAAAGGTTTAATCATGCTGGTGAAAAAAATCTTCTATTTTTTTGACGGCATGATGGTAGGATGCCTTCAGTGCGCCTACGCTGGTGCCTAAGATTTCCGACATGTCCTCGTATTTCATTTCCTGGAAATATTTCAGGTTGAAGATGATGCGCTGTTTCTCGGGCAGTTGCAGGATGGCCTTCTGAAAAAGCCGTTGCGTTTCGTCGCCGTTAAAGTAAGGGTCGCTTTCCAGCTTGTTTATCAGAGCGGCATCGGCATCGTCGATGGACAGCTGGTTTTCGGCCCGCTGCTTGTTCAGGAAGTTCAGGCATTCGTTGAAGGCGATGCGGTAGAGCCACGTGGAAAGCTTGGCATCTCCTCGGAAATAGTCCAGGTTGGTCCAGGCCTTGATGAACGTGTTCTGCAACAAGTCGTTGGCATCGTCGTGCGAAACCACCATGCGTCGTATCTGCCAGTACAGCTGTTCGCTGTAGGCCTTCACAATCCGTTCGAACGCTTTCCGCTGAGTCGACGGGTCCTGAAGCATCAGTATGGTTTCTTTTTCGTTATAATTGTTCATGGCGTGTGCGGGTTCGTCATTGTTGGGTAAGACGACAATCCGTTGGTTCGGTTTAATAGGGTTAGTTTTCTTTAACTTCTCAGAGTGAGATTTTCAGTCCCTCGTCGGCGGCCAGTGTGTCGGGGAAGATGGCTTGGGCTTCTTCGAGCAGGGCCTTCTCGTCTTCGTAGCGGGCAGAGAAGTGACCGATGAGCAGACGTTTCACCTGTGCGTCCTTGGCAATCCGGGCAGCCTGTGCAGCGGTGGAGTGCAAGGTCTGTTTGGCGCGGACGGCTTCGCTTTCTGTAAAGGTAGCTTCATGGAACAGCAAATCCACTCCAGCCACCTGTGCTGCGATGCGGGGCAGGTAGACCGTATCCGAGCAATAGGCATACGCGCGGGGAGGGTCGGAGGGAGTGGTCAGTTCTGAGTTGGGAATCACCCTGCCGTCTTCCAGTGTGTAGTCCTCGCCGTTCTTGATGCGGTTCATCATGCAGATGGGAATGCCGTAGAAGTCAATCATGTCGCGCCGGATGTGGTTGGGTGTCGGCTTCTCGCGGAAGAGAAAACCGCAGGTGGGCAGACGATGACGCAGGGGAATGGTTTCCACGCTGACGGAGCGGTCGTCGTAAATGACCGTACGTTCGCCGGGGTTGAAGGGGTGGAACACCACCTGATAGGGCATTCCCTTGCAGAAGAATTCCAGTTGAGGCTCCAGCAGGCGTTGCAGGTCGGCATGGGCATGAATGTGCAGGTCGGCGGTACGCTCCAGCATGCCGAAGGTAGAAATCAGTCCCATCAGGCCGAAGCAGTGGTCGCCGTGGAGGTGAGAAATGAAGATGTGGTTCAGCCGGCTGAACTTCAGTTTGGCGCGGCGGAGCTGCACCTGTGCCCCTTCGCCGCAGTCAATCATGAACAGTTTCTCGCGGATGTTGAGCACCTGCGAGGTCGCCTGATGGCGGGTAGTGGGCAGGGCTGAACCGCATCCCAGGATGTGTATGTCGAATTTTTCCATTCTTATGATTCAAATTGGGTGTTTCGCATGTCACCCGTCTCGGCGTACGCTATATGCATCTTGAAGGCGTTGCGCAGCGACATCGGCGTGTGGCAGGACTTTCCTTCCGAAAGTTTCAGGTAGTCCCACAGCAGTTGCTTGTAGTCCGGATGCGCGCAGTTCTCAATGATGCAGCGGGCACGTTGCGAAGGCGATTTGCCACGCAAGTCGGCCACGCCCTGTTCCGTCACGAGGATACGTACGTCGTGTTCCGTACTGTCCACGTGGGATACTTGGGGCACGATGGACGAAATCAGTCCGTCCTTGGCCACCGACGGGGTGGTAAAGATAGACAAATATGCGTTTCTGGCAAAATCTCCCGAGCCTCCAATTCCATTCATTATCTTGCTGCCCGATACATGCGTGCTGTTCACGTTGCCGAAAATGTCTGCTTCAAGGGCCGTGTTTACCGCAATGATACCCAGGCGGCGAATCATCTCCGGGTGGTTGGTGATTTCCTGCGGGCGCAGCAGGATGCGTTCGCGGAAGGTGTCGATATGCTCGTACATCGTGTCCAGACGGTCTTCCGACAAGGTGAGCGAGCTGCCGGCAGCAAAGCGGATACGGTCTTTCATCATCAGGTCGATGACGGAGTTCTGTATCACCTCCGTAAACATGGAGAAAGCCGGAAGGTTCGGGTCGTCACCCAGTGCACCCAGTACCGCATTGGCAATGTTGCCCACACCCGACTGCAGGGGAAGGAACTCCTTGGGGATGGCCCCGTTCTTCCATTCGCGCAGCAGGAAGGCAGCCACGTTATGTCCGATTTGCAGGGTTGTCTCATTTTGCGGTGTAAAGGCCGCGATGTGGTCGCGGGCATTCGTGCGTACTACTCCCGTAATCTTTTTCGGGTCGATTTTCACGCTGATGTGTCCGGCGCGGTCGTTCACGTGATACACCGGAATTTCTTTCCGGTAAGGCGGGTTGGCCGGAATATAGATGTCATGCATGCCGGTAAGTTTTCCCGTATGCGCTTCATTCAATTCGATGATAACCCGTTCGGCCATCTGGAGCAGGGTAGGCGAGATACCTACGGAAGTGCTCAGGATGATTTCTCCGTCGTCCGTCAGGTCGGAAGCCTCTACGATGGCTACGTGGATTTTCCCCAGAAAACCGTAACGCACGTCCTGTCCGATTTGCGACAGGTGGAGGTCAAAGTACTGCACCTCGTGCTGGTTGATGGATTCGCGCATGTCCTTGTTCGACTGGAAAGGCGTACGGAACGATACGGCGTGCGCCTTGACCAGTGCGCTGTCCACCTGACAGCCCGTGGCACCGCCCGTGATAAGGCCTACCTTGAATTCTTTCCCCTGTGCATGCTGTGCTTCTGCGTAGGCAGCCAGTGCTTCCGGCACGGCTTTCGGTGTACCTACCGATGAAAAACCGCCGATGCCGACGGTATCCCCATGATGAATGGTGGCAGCGGCTTCGGCTGCCGTAATAAATGCGTATGTCATGTTGTAACTGCTGTTCTTTTGTTAGGTAATAGTGGAGCAAAATTAGAATTTGTAATTCAGATAATCAATATTTATGACATTTTTTCTGCATAAATGCTGCAAAAAGGCCCTTTATGCGTAAGTTAATCGAATATTTATACTGTTTGGGATAAAAAACTGCGCAAAAAGACTCTTCGAAACACAATTCCTTTTATTTTTGTGAGGATTTACCACGAAAACGTGATAGAAAGAATATAATAACTAACTAAAATTGCTTTTACTGTGAATATGTTGAGAAAACTCAGGCTCACGCTGGGGATGCTGTGCCTGGTATTCGTGACACTGTTGTTCGTTGATTTCACGGGTGTGCTTCATGCATGGCTCGGCTGGATGGCGAAGATACAGTTCCTTCCGGCTCTGTTGGCACTGAACGCCGGAGTAATCGTGTGTTTGATATTGCTCACGCTCATAGCGGGCAGGGTGTACTGTTCGGTCATTTGTCCGCTGGGCGTGTTTCAGGACGTGGTGGCCCGTCTGGGCCGGGGACGCAAGAAGATGCCCTACACGTATTCCAAGCCGAAAAGCTGGCTGCGCTACGGTGTGCTGGCAGTGTTTGTGCTGGCGATGCTGTTGGGTGTGCATGCCCTGGTAGCCTTTCTCGACCCGTATGCCGTGTACGGCCGTGCGGCACACAGCTTCCTGCAACCTTTGTGGATGTGGGGAAACAACCTGCTGGCTTCTATGGCCGAACGCATGGACAGCTATGCCTTCTATTCGGTGGATGTCTGGCTCAAGAGTCTGCCGGTGCTGATAGTGGCAGCGGTCATGCTGGTACTGGTAGTGGTACTGGCGGCACGCAACGGACGTACCTATTGTAATACCATCTGTCCGGTGGGCACCGTGCTGGGATTCTTCTCCCGCTTTGCCTTGTTCCGCATCACGATTGACAAGGAGAAATGCAACGGCTGTACGCTTTGCGCCCGCAATTGCAAGGCCGCCTGCATCGATGTGAAGAACCATGCGATAGACGGCAGCCGCTGTGTGGCTTGCATGGACTGTCTGGACAAATGTCATAAGGGAGCCATCGGCTATCGGTTTGCCTACGGAAAGAAAGCCGAAAAGGCAGAAACTCCGGCACCGGAAACAGCCGGCCGTACCGCCGGACGACGCGAGTTCTTGGCCGGTTCCTTGCTGCTGGCCGGTTCGGTACTGAAAGCACAGGTAGCCAAGAAGGCCGAGGCCATCAAGATGGACGGCGGACTGGCCGACATCGTGGACAAGAAAGAGCCGGTACGCCAGACTCCGATTGTGCCTCCGGGCGCACGCGGACTTCGCCATCTGCAGTCACATTGCACGGCCTGCCAGCTGTGCGTGTCGGCCTGTCCGAACGAAGTGCTCCGTCCTTCTCATTCGCTGGATACTTTCATGCAGCCTTACATGTCGTACGAACGCGGCTACTGCCGTCCGGAGTGTACGCGCTGTTCCGAAGTATGTCCCGCCGGAGCCATCCTGAAAATTGACAAGGCAGAGAAGTCTTCTATCCAGATAGGCCATGCCGTGTGGGTGAAAGATTTGTGTATTCCGCTTACCGACAAGCAGGAGTGCGGCAACTGTGCCCGCCATTGTCCGGTGAACGCCATCACCATGGTTCCGTCCGACCCGTCGAACCCCGATTCACTGAAGATTCCGGCAGTGAACGAAGCACGCTGCATCGGTTGCGGAGCCTGCGAGAACTTGTGTCCGGCCCGTCCGCTGAGTGCCATCTACGTGGAAGGCCATGAACGCCATCGTGTACTTTAATCGGATTGTCTTACCTTTATATATAGAAAGAGAATGGACGAGAAAAAACAGATGAATCGAAGAGATTTTCTTAAAATAGTCGGCATCAGTACGGTGGGAGCCACAGCGGCTTTCTACGGTTGTACGCCCGACAAGAAAAAAGCCGGCGAAAGCACTAAGGAAGTGCCCGTCGGCAAGATGACTTACCGCCAGTTCCCTCCCAACGAGGATAAGGTATCGCTGCTGGGCTATGGCTGTATGCGCTGGCCTACACTTCCGGCACCGGGTGGCGACGGCAACGTCATCGATCAGGAAGAAGTGAACCGGCTGGTGGATTACGCTATCGAACATGGCGTGAACTATTTCGATACGGCCCCGGTCTATGTGCAGGGCTGGTCGGAAAAGTCGACGGGTATCGCCTTGAAGCGTCATCCGCGCGACAAGTTCTTCGTGGCCACCAAAATGTCGAACTTCTCCAATTCCGACTATGATTTCGGAGTAAAGATGTACCACAACTCGCTGAAGAACCTGCAGGTGGACTACATCGACTATTACCTGCTGCACATGCTGGGTGCTCCCGGAAAAAGCGGCTTGCAGGGCCGTTTCCTTGACAACGGTCTGCTCGACTTCCTGCTCAAGGAGCGTGAAGCCGGACGTATCCGCCGCCTGGGCTGGTCGTTCCACGGTACAAAAGAGGAATTCGACCGGGCACTGGCCATGCACGACCAGGTGCACTGGGACTTCGTGCAGATTCAGTTGAACTATTCCGACTGGCAGCACGCATCGGGACGTAACGTGAATGCCGACTACCTGTACGAGCACCCGACCGATGGCTTGATCGAAACGGCAAACCTGATGGCTCCTCGCTTGAGCTTTATTTCCCCAAATCCCTTTACGCAATAGCCACGACTTTGGAGTTGGATATCAAACAGGCGCTGCTTGCTTTTCAAAAAGAAAATTTAGTGAAGTTGGCTCAAACGGCAGGATTAAACGAAAAGCAAGCCAAAAGAGCGACCGAGTTAATCGGTGTACATTCGATTACTTTGGGCAACATCGCCTTTAACTTCCAAGCTTATATTCTGCCCACGTTAATTCCCGGGATTTTACATTTAGGGCTTGCCTTGGCATTGGCGAGCCGATTGCTTGCCGAGTGGCACGACAAAAAAGTTAAACTTTGGCTTGATGTTGCCAAAGGCAGTCCACTCGTTGCTTTTCTTGGGAAAGCCATCCCTTGGTGGATTCTTTATACATTCTATGGCTTTGTCTACATCGCCATCATGACCGGTTATCTCGGTTGGTGGGTGCAAGGCAGCCTCCTCTTGTGGCTCATTGGACTTGCCTTTTTCATGGCGGTAATGACACTTCTGCCCTTATTCCTGATTGGGGTATTCATGCCGTTGGGTTGGGTTATTGTTTTAAGCTGCACAGTCGGTTATATCGCTCCGATTTTCCCCTACACGGGCTTTTCTTACCCATTGGACTCGATGGCCGAACCGGTTCAATGGTTAGCCATGACTTTCCCCCTTACACATTATTTCCATTTTCAGGGACAAGAATGGATTCTTAATGCGCCGTTGACGAGTTCGCTTTACACATTGGGGAAATTAGCGATCTTTGCCCTACTCTGGTTCGGGGTAGGATTCGCATTATTTAAAAAGCGCATCGCTCAAGAAGTCGCCGGTGAAAATGAGGTGCGATCATGAGTGCCTGGCGTATTTTCATTCAAACAATCCGTACAGCCGTTTTGTCCAGGGAAAGCTTCATGGTTTTTGCCATCGCTTCACTTTTTTACCTGGTCTTTTACGGGATGCCCTACGACAATCAAATCATTGTGAAAATTCCCACCGCGATTGTCGACATGGATCAAAGCCGCGCCTCTCGCGAATTAGTTGAGAAGCTCCAATCGGCTCCGTCCATCAACACAGTTTTGCAGACTGCGAATTTCGAGCAGGCAAAAAAAGCTTTCTCACAATCCAAGGCTGATGTGATTGTCGTTATTGCTGAAAATTACGCTAGAGACATACAGCGTGGAGATCAAACGGTCGTTACGGTTTTCAGTAACGGCGCACTGCCTGTCAAGGGGCGAGCTGTCAGTGCTTCGGTATTGACGATTGTGACAGAGGAAAATATCACACAAGCGGCAACACGCTTAGTTGGCCAAGGTCTCAACCCCATTCTTGTTAAGCAAATGGCTATGACTCCTGCTCCATTTACTTCGCAAGACCTTTTTAACAACGTGGCCGGTTACGGTTACTACACCGTACCCATGGTTGCTATCGTTATTGTCCAAGCCGTTATGCTCTTTGGTGTCGGCATCGCTTTGGGCGGCTGGCTTTCTTCTGCGCAACCTCCTGCCTTTTTCTCTGAGGCGATGCAAAAGACGCGTACCTTTTTCCCGGTCTTTTTAGGTTTTTGGGTTATCTCTCTTTTCTGGGCCTTCTTTATTGAATCAATGGGGTTGCATCTGTTGACAATGCCAACACTCGTCAATCCTCTCTCAACAATTGCAGCTGTTTTGGCTTTTACGTTCTCTTTGACAAGCTTGGCTGTGTTTCTGACGCTTTGGATGAATACTAATCGATACGCAGCTGGACTTGTATTAGCTTCCGCTCCCAGCGTATTTTTATCCGGTCTTGTTTTTCCGATGGAAAATTTCGCCGCTTGGGCGCTGCCTTTTGCTTGGATCATTCCGACAACACCCGGATGTCAGGCAATTGTTTTGGCCAGTCAAGAAGGTGCTGGACTTTCTGAAATCGCTTCTTTATTAAGTGTGAGCTTAGCGCAAGGGATTATTTATTCAGCTCTAGCCTATCTGCTTTTAATCAAACGCGTCGCCGAACGCCACGCTAAGGCATCCTGTTGTTGATCTTCGAAAATTGGGGCTCTTTCATTGACCCCTCAATCACATCAATTCGATGACGAAGCCAGTCCGTCGAACCATGCGTTTCGTAATACCTTGGGTTTGAGAGAATGGCCGCAAGCCATACGCTTTGCCAATGAGACAATCGTCTGGCGCTGATACCGTAATAATGGCGCGAAGCAGCCTCGACACCGAAAATCCCTTCTCCGAATTCGGCAATATTCAAATAGGTCTGAAGAATTCTGCCTTTTGACCAAGTCGCTTCCATAACCAAGGCCAAAATCATTTCTTGAACTTTTCTCAAGTAACTCTTTTCATGAGTGAGGAAAAGATTTTTAACCGTTTGCTGTGTAATTGTGGAGCCGCCCGGAGCACGGTCGCCCTCAATCACGTTACTGACAAAAGCTTCGCCTGTCGCTTCCCATTCGATGCCGAAATGCTCGGTAAACCTTGAATCCTCAGCCGCCACCGTGGCGCGAACCATGT
>ENA-OPVT01000408-OPVT01000408.1-human-gut-metagenome-genome-assembly--contig:-NODE-408-length-33698-cov-2.647475_pt1 | contig 33698 bp, 26 predicted proteins | sample MGYA00241499_ERZ501990 | MGnify/ENA primary metagenome ERZ501990 (study PRJEB25962, sample SAMEA2042104) | human gut metagenome | biome: human gut; feature: human-associated habitat; material: faeces...
GTTCATCCAGTCAAGAACAGGAAAGCCATCCTTGCCAAATTTCCAGTTACAGAAATTGTATTTCGGATATATTTCTTTCAATTCTGCGACATTAGCATTCAGTTTATCAAGAAAACCCTGCGATTTCATTTCTTCCGACTTCATTGACAGGACATCGGTCTGCGGACATAGTGAGCTATTGGCACCCACTGCGCTATAACTTGTACTCTCCAAATAATATCCATGGCAAAGTTCTGTATAGTTGCCGGAACCTGCAGAATTATCCTTGAAATATGTTCCGACCAATGCTCCAATTCCAGAGATATTCTTCAATATCATCCCATAATTCACAACATTAATCACAGCTTGAAAACGGCTGAAATAGCTTGCTATGCCACCTACTCGCAAGTTCTTCGATGTTCGACACGATATCACGCCCAAGTTTACACAATTCGTAATCTCATGTGCATAACCTGGAAAAATGGCCACTATTCCTGCGGCATAACTGCTTCCCTCGATATTTCCATAATTAAATGAATTTCGAATACGCATTGCGCGTCCTGCGACTCCAGCTGCATCTCCGCCATAAACTTTGCCAAAATTTCCACAGGAATCAACGAAAAGGTCCACATAACCCGCAATTCCCCCCACATATGTGTCTGAAGAAGTACTTTTTACCGTAGCATAGTTCACACAATTAATCACGCGTTCCATAAATCCAGCAATGGAACCCACATCCTTTTTACCTTCAAAATAACTGTCTTTGATTGTCAAATGAGTAACGGTTCCGCATGCACCAAACAGACCAGTAAAGTCATAAGAATCATTCGTACAAACGATTCCATAAATAGTATGTCCATTGCCATTAAAATTGCCACCAAATTTCAGACTGATATCTTTTCCTATCGGAATCCATTGTTTAAACCTAGACTCATTTCCGTTTAGTTCCCCATTTTCGTCAAGAACATTCTTATTAAACCTGATATCATTTTCAAGCCGAAAATAAGTTTCACGGTAATGAATTCCTTTTGCGCAATCATTTGAAAGCTTCCTCAACTGAGCCGCGGTCTTTATCAGATACGGATTCTTCTCTGAACCGTCACCACCGGCAAATTCCTTTGCGATAGTGGAACTGTCATCTGAATTCACATTGCCATTGCCATTGTCATCAGTCCCGGAATCTCCACCAGTCTCTGTGTTATCTTTCCCATTACCAGAAGACCCATTTCCGGCACCTCCATTCTCTGTACTTGATGAGGCATTTCCGATTTCGGAAGATGACAAATCCGGCCCGCATGACGCCAGCAACATTATTGCCATCAGCAGTAACGCCACTGATTTTATCTGTTTTATCATTTTGACTGACATTCGGACACAAACCTAAAAATAAAAATTGAGCGCAAGATTGCCGCCGACCCTTCCTGTGACAAAATTCACAGTGCTGCCCGACCTACGTTTATAGTTGGTCGTGCCGTTTATAAGACGGGATTTTGTCCAGCTGCCATTCAATCCAAGATCCACAGTCGCACTGAGAGAAACCGCCTTCCAAATAAAGAACTCAACGCCAACATTGGCAACGATTCCAAGAGCATTTGTCGGACTTTCATCCACAGAACTCGCATTGTTTGTAGACTCAGTATGGTCATAACCCTTATTTGCATAGGTGTACATAACTCCCGCTCCAAGGACAGGCTGAAGCCTCTTGCCAGGACGCAGAAGATACTGGGTGCCCACAATTGCCAAGGAACTGTTTGTTCCACTTCTTGTTATTTCCGACGGTTTAGTTGCCTTTGAGTCTGCATAAGAATAGTCTCCAATTCCCTGACAATTAAATCCGAACTGCGTCGTAAGAGCCAAATTGTCAAGAAAAAAATATTTTCCAGACATTGTAACACCATCATAATATATGGATTTCAGTCCTTCGAGGCCTTCAAATTTCTGAGATACAGTGCCGTTAAACATATTTCCGACAAAATTCAAAACCGGTGCAGCACCGAAAGAAAGGGCGAAACCTCCCGACCGAGTGCCGTAATACACATCTGAAGGTTCACCTGAATGTAGTTTGTCTTTCTTTGCATTTGCCGTAAAAGGGATACAAATTGTCAATGCTGCGGTCGCAATACATGCAACGACACGGGGCATAATGGTTTTCATACAGAACATTTGTCTTTAAATTCAAACAAGTTACTTTTTTACACAACGAAGCTGATAGCTGGCCTCTTCATCCTGATCAACACCTACTTCCGGAGCGCTTTCCGCTCCAATATAAAGAACCTCATAAGCCCCGTCTTTTGTCGATGACCAATATATTCCCATAGAGCCTTTGAGCCGAAGAGTACCGGAGGATTCCTTGTAACCGGCAGCAGGGAAAAACACAGCAGGAGATGAGGATGAGTATGCCTTCTTGCCTGACAACCAATTGCCTTTGAGACCCTCATAAGTTGTAAACCCTGATGAATGTGCAGAGAGCGAGCGAAGTTCGGCACTTGTCGGCACTCGCCAACCAGACGGGCATGCCGTCATAAACTCATCTGCAGAATAGTACTTTCCTTCCGGACGGCTCGAGGTTGCCCCACAGTTTGATGTTGCCCAGACAAGACCGTCAATTGATCCTTCAACATTTGTCGGTGGCGTTACATTTCCGTCATTGCCATCATTTCCGTCCGCAAGCTTCGTGCACGAAGCAAGCCCGGCCATCGCAGCAAGCAAGAGTGCGACAGCCATTTTCATAGTTTTGTTTTTCATTTTTGATATTGATAAATATTGTCATTCCTGTCAATACACAACGAAAGTGTGAAACCTTGCACATTCATTCGTCTGAAGGTTCTGACAAAACTCGAATAGAATAAACGGATAAGAATAAAAATAAAAGACTGGACTCAACACCAGTATGTACTAAGCCAGCGGACGAAAGGACATTCGCCACAACAAGACACAGTTACGACTTGATACACAAAGGCAAAGGAGTGCTATCCGAATCCTCTTATTCTAAAGAAAACTGTCAGATTTTCAGATGAAGATCGCGTGAATACACTTCCATATTTATTTGCCAGATTGCTCCAGCGCTGCAAATATAGAAAATAATTTTCTCTCTGCAAGCAACACTCCAGAATTTTTGTCTTCTACATACGTATATTGATCCCGTGACATCCGCAGGCACAGGCGCGCTGTAACTTTACGTTGTTTTCGTGAGGTGTACAGGGCGAAGATCACTATGATGAGTATTCCGGACAGCAGCATAGCCCGCGGTGAATTGCGAAGCACCCTGAGCTGAGCGGGCTCTTGCCGCTGTTAGGAACAACATCCATGAAAGGCGACGGGGCAGAAGGGCCTGATTTGCACACGTGAATCATACGACGGGGGCAAAAACCCATGATCTGCACCCGTGGTAATGAAATAAAGGGATGACGGGGGCGAAAAGGCCGGATTTGCACACGTGACTGGCAACCTTCACCACGACTGATTGGCAAATCACGCGGGATTGCGTATATTTGCGGCGGAAATTATTTCCAAACCCCTGCGGACAATATGGATGGAATGCTGCGGCAGGTGGCAGACAGATCGACAAACAGACAAAACACGACAAATGAACTACTCTGGTTTAATCATAGCAGTTATCACATTTTTGGTAATTGGACTTTTTCACCCTCTCGTAATCAAGAGCGAGTATTATTTCGGCACTAAATGCTGGTGGGCATTTGCGCTTGCCGGACTGGCCTTCATCGTGGCAAGCCTTCTGGTAGAGAACAGCGTAGCAAGCCCCATTCTTGGAGTCGTGGGGTGCTCTTGCCTGTGGAGCATATTGGAGATTTTCGAACAGAAGGAGAGAGTCAGGAAAGGTTGGTTTCCGATGAATCCGAAGAGGAAGTCAGAGTATTAGGCAAAGCGCGGGTGAAGTCATAGCCAGAGGCGGCCAGGCTGTCCAGGAGGAGGGAGAGGAGCTCGCTTGCTCCATATAGTCTGTCGTGTAGGAGGATGACAGAGCCGGGGCGCACCTGTTTCATAATCCGTTCTACAACAGGGACATACCAGTCGTGTCCAGACTGCTTACAAGAATGCTCTGACGACTTGCAAGAATGCTCTGACGACTTGCAAAACATTGTGTCAAAGCTTCTTACATCCCAGCCGACAGTTTGCAGGCCAAGAGTCCTAACCACCTTAGCGATAGTCGGATTCGTCACGCCGAAAGGAGGACGGAACAATGAAATCTTCTTGCCGGCGACACTTTCCACTGCACGTTTCCCTTCATTGACATCGGCCAGCATTTTATCGAAAGACAACAACGGAAAAGTGCCGGCATGGCTGTAAGTGTGAAGTCCGAGCGCATGTCCTTCTTCAAGCATACGACGCAGAACCGCCTCATTACCAGAGACTTTGGAGCCGATCAAGAAGAAAGTCGCCTTGGCGCCACGTTCACGGAGAACATCCAGAACACGTTCAGTTTCAGGCGGATGCGGCCCGTCATCGAAAGTCAGGTAAACCACTTTCCGGTCTGTTTTCTCACGGCAGAATGCCCGCACATATACTCCTGAGCGTATGCTGGCAGAAGCCCAGACCATAAAGACTGTTATGGAAAGGACAATGGCAAGTATGCAGAGTATTGCTATGACAGACATATCGGCAGAAGTCAACTACTTATGTAACAAGACGATAACGCCATCCTCATTGACATCATCCACTATCGCGGTATAACTATCCGGAATCTGCTGTTCTGAAATGAGTTTACAGAGCAATACCGGAAGCAGTGAACGGAACGCCCCTAGGAACTCGACGTGGTCGGCGCAGCTTATGACATTGACACCGGCATTGATTCCGAACAGTTCAGCGATCGGATTCTCTGCACATTTCGGGAGGTCTGAAAGATTCGCGAGACCGCAGAATCGGAGAGCTGCGTTGCCGTCTTTGGTGCCGTTCAGCGAGCTAGATGAGGTTTCCCCAGACTCGTGCAGTGGTTCGGAAGAGGACTCTGAGCCGGATTCATCACACGGCCGGGAGGCAGACTCAGACTCCCACAAAGGTCCGGTGGAGAACTCGGAGTTTGCATCGCCACCACGCTCATAGGCAGACACAGAACCTGCTTCATCGCCATCCCGCCCGGAATCAGCCTCGGAACCATCACCACCACCCGGCCCTGCGGACATTTCAGTTGCCCGGCACGATACGGAAACGTCAGTCGGCATCGCGGCACTGAGCAGAAATGCAGCAGCGCCTTCTCCCAACGGAAGGAAACCGTCCCCAACTCTATATAAACCAAGACGTTGCCTTATGACATCGACCTCAGGAGTAACCTCGTCGAAAGCACCGACCAGTGCCACATTCCCCTCACCCGCATCATCGAGCAACATTGCGGCATCGACAAGAGAAGCCGCGAAACCATCTGCCTGCTGCACATAAGTCGTGTTATAGGCATGAATTTTTCGGATCAATGCAATGTAACCGGATGTCGTATTGAAAGTGGACTGCATGAAAGGTGACGGATTCAGCAGAGTTTCCTCCCTGTCGAAAATGCTTGAACCGAAAGAGATGGTATCCTTCATGAAGCCGGCACCCGTAGAGGTGATTATTCCGGCCACCCTCTCGGATGGGACACCATCAAGCGACTTCAGCCCGCACCAGACAGCCATCTTCAGGAGCCGCCCCATTCTGCGCCTCGAATTCGCATCAGTTATAACTTCCTTATAATCAGGCTCATCAGAACTGACATATGAAGTACCGCTGATATATAAATGTTTATGCGGAACATACAGCATGGCTAAAGTGCTTTTGAAGATTGAGTGTCAATGATATCCGAAAAGACTAGAGAGACGCAGTTGCCGCTGAAGCCGAAGGCCGAGGACAATATGTTGCGCAACCGTTGCCTGGAACCATCTCGAGTCGCAAACGGTGCAATACCGGTTTCCGGAATCGGAGAAGCGTAACTGCGAGAACCCACAAACGGTGCAAGACCGGTTTCCGAAAGAGAAGCAGCATAACGGCGAGAACCCCTAAACGGCACAAGACCGGTTTCCGGAATCGGAGAGGAGAAACCGCACGAGCCCATAAACGACAAATCATTCAGTTCCAATGACTTGCAGACCATCACAGCCTCGATTCCCTCAGAAGCGGCAAGAGTATGCCCCGTATAGGCCTTGAGCGAGCTGAACGGTGGAACAGCACCACCGAAAACCCGCAGCATGGCATTGCTCTCCGCAAGGTCATTGACCTGAGTACCAGTCCCGTGCGTATTGACAAAGTCAATGTCGGACGGATCCAGACCTGCCTGCTCAAGTGCGGCGGACATTGACAATCCCGGCCCTATACCTTCCGGAGAACTCGCCGTCTGATGGTAAGCCTCATTGGCATTGCCCCAGCCGGTCAGCCTGCAGACAGCGCTTTCAGAATCGGCAGTCAGCACGAGATACCCTGCACCCTCACCCAGATTCAGCCCTGCACGCGACTCGTCGAACGGTCTGCAGATTTCTGGATCAAGAATACGCAGAGAATTGAACCCGTTCATCGTAAAACGGCAAAGCGAATCCGTGCCGCCCACAATGGCCACGTCGCACAATCCTTCACGCAACATCTTGGCTCCCAGCATAATAGCATTGCCGGCAGCAGAACAAGCCGTACTTATGGTCGTACTGAAAACTATATTGACCCCGCGGGACTCCAGATGATGCGCCATCATCGAGGTAACATCCCCGGGCGTATGCATGCTCAGACTTCTCGCGTCGCCGCCAGTAAGATCATCGCGGTGCTCCTGCCAGAAAACCTCGCTCAAATCCATTCCGCCCACCGAAGTACCGGACAGAAATACGCAGCGGAGTTCTTTCAGCCCGTCTGCCTTGCCCCTACGGCTGACGAAATCTGTCAATGCCTCGTCCACAGCCTTGAGCCCGAGCAGAGCCGTGCGACTTGCAACTTCTTGCCTGTCAATGTCTAACGCATCTTTAAGTTCGTCATCAGAAAGACAGACCTCCCCGACAGGGAACCCGAGAGCAGTCTGAAAACGTCTCACAGGAGCAAGCATTGAACGGCCGCTCCGCATTGACTCCAGACATTCTGCGACATTGGTCCCGGCCGCGCAAATCGCACCAAGCCCGCTCACATAGACTTCCATATCATGCAGTTTTCCCGTGTTCGCGGATATAGTCGGCCATGGTCTTGACCGAATAGAACACCTGTTTTCCCTCAGCAGGATTCTTCAGCTTGATGCCGTAATCCTTGTCCAGGAGCAGGATAATTTCCAACGCGTCGATAGAATCGAGCCCGAGCCCGTCGTCCCCGAAAAGAGGAGCTTCCGGGTCAATGTCCTCAGGCGTAATCTCTTCAAGATTCAGAGCCTCAATGAGCTGGGCTTTAAGTTTTTCTATAAGTTCATCCATAATTTCTACAATTATCAGAATAACAATGTCCGGCTATCGGCGGACCAAGAGTTCAAATTTAGCGAAATATCTGCCATTCAGAAAATCAATGTGACCGACAATGCAATATTTCATATCCTGTGCAGACATTGACAGCGCAGCATACTCACGCACGTCCGAAAGCGTCCTGTCATCTGACCAGAACCAGGTATTCTCGCCCTTGATATGATGACGGATGGAAATTTCGCCCTCCACCACGTTCGGAAGCGTATAGACGAACACTGCAGGACTCGCGGAGGCATCTGTTTCTGTGTCAATGATTTGCTGATGCCGGATATCCGTATCAAGACTGCCGTAAACTCCTGACAAAATGAGTCCGCAGTCCTCTTCACCATACTCAATACCGTCAAGAAGCACTTCTGATGCGACGTAGCCAAGTTTGGACAGACTGTCCATCTTGTAGAACTTCATGTTCGGTCTGCAGACTGTCTTGAAAGCAGAGCGTATAAAGTCCTGGAAATCACCAGAGTCCGAAGAATACACCTCTTTATCATTCAGCAGAATGCGGCTTGATTCCACCAGAACCGTTCTGAGAACATCTGCATTGACCTTCACGGGAGACTCGCACGAGAGCGCATCTTGAGGATGGTATTCCAGAAGCAGCGCCGCATTGGTTCCGCCGAAACCGGAGGCTGTTTTCAATGCACGGAGCGGTTTTCCTGACGGAAGTTCCACATTGGACCGGCTGATATTCAGCGGCATAGGGACTCCGAGCGTCTCAAAGCCCGGTGTTCCGGCCAAAATCTGATTACGGAGTTCCTCAGCAGCGATAATGGTCTCTATCACTCCGGAAGCCCCCATCGTATGCCCGAAATATGGCTTCAGGCTCTGCACAGGCACGTTCTGCAACCCTGCAAGCGAACAGGCTTTGGACTCCATCTCATCATTATATGCAGTGGCGGTGCCGTGCATCTGGAGCATATCCACATTGTCCGCACCTGCTTCCGCCATTGCCTTGCGCATAGCGAAATACAGTCCGTCACCAGTCCTTGACGGGCCTGAAATATGGTTCGCATCATCGGTCAATGCCGCTCCGCTTATGCAGACATCCTCCCCTTCCGTGGTCAATAACATCGCTCCGCACGCCTCACCGAGATTCAGTCCGCAACGTGATTCGTCATAAGGTCTGCAGACATCGTCTGAAAGTGATTTGAAGGACGCGAAACCACTGGTAATGAATCGGTTCTGTGTATCGACGCCAACTACGACCATCTCTTTATACCGTCCAGATAGAATGAGTCTTCTGGCTACTGCAACAGCCGTAATTCCGGAAATGCAGGCATTGGAAACGACAAATGTATCCTCCGCATTGATTCCGAACCTGGATGCGATTCTCCTGGCCATCGGGCCGAGCAGCAAAGCTGAGCCCGCACCAGGCGAGTCTGGCGAATCAGGATGCTGAGCCACGACTCCCGCCACCTCTCCGGTCTCCCCGTGGAACTCTGCCCACTCCGCGCTATGACCTTCGAGATGCGAAATGTTTCCCTTCGCGGAAGCTATCACCAGTCCGATGCCATCCGCGCTGCGGTTTCCGAGAACGGAGCCGATGCAGTGAACTGCGATGATTTCTGTCAATGTCAATGTCCGCTGCCTGTCATAACGCTCGTATAAAGCATCATATACGGAATCCGGAATGATCCCGGCTGTAACCTGAGACTGGGAAACACGAGGGTTTACGACACGACGCACGCCGACTTCTCCACGAAGCAAGGCCGAAAAATTCCGTTCCACGCCTTCTCCGAGAGATGCCACCATCGCCGAGGCCGATATAAATACCTTTCCTTTAAGCATTTGCAAGAGAACAACGTATCAGACTGTGACCATAGCCGAGATTATCGACAATCTCATCCACCCGCAGGCCGGCAGTCTCAATCATCTTGAACAAGTCATTGCTGTAGAACATCTTGCTGTTGCCGTTGGCCATGGCGGTAAAATACACGCTTGTCTGCGCGAGGTCGAAGGACGCAGTATCGAACTTCTGCCTGTCCCAGAGCGTCTCCATAATATATACACGGGCGCCAGGCTTCAGCCCTGAAGCGACACGTGAAAGGATGCTGACTACCTGCTGCTCAGAGAAACAGTCGAGGAACTGGCTCATCCAGACCACATCGAAACCGCCCGGAATCACCGTCTCCGGATTCAGCAGATCACCTGCGACAGTATGGATCCTTTCGGCTCCAGGTTTTCCGTCAATGTTGTCCTTCAGCATAGCAAGCTGCTGCGGAAGATCCATCACTGTAACATTGACCTGAGCATTTTCGCTCACGGTTTTAAGCGCGAAACGGCCTGTATTTCCGCCAATGTCGAGAATCGTAGCCGTCGGGAACGCAAATATGTGTGGCAGAGCCTGTTCGAATGAATTGTCCGAATAGAAATGGTCGAAGCCGAACCAGCTTTTCTGCACCTGGGGCTCCAGAGATGAAAGTCCTTCGTACAATGTCGGCCAGGGACCAAGTTCCTTCAGTCCGGCAGGCTTTCCTGTGCGCACAGCCTCATCCAGATGGAAAAGTCCCTTGTAGTTCACATCATGATTGAAGTCAATGTCGGAACGCACCATCGGGTCATTGAGAAGGAACCATCCGACTTTGGAAATAGTGAATCGTCCGTCATTGAGGAACACTGTTCCTGCAGTCAGAGACGACTCCAACAGCACTTTGGCGCCATAGACCGAGATTCCGGCCTTTTCAGCCACTTCTTCGGCGGTCAGCCCTGCAGGAACACTACGCCCTGCAGCCTCGAGCAACTCGAAAATGCCGTAATTGATCATGAGCCGGCTTACCTGAAACACAACAGGCGCAAACGCGATTTCATGGGCCGCCCTCTGAGCGTCGAGAGCCGAGATTCTTCTCCCCTTGTACTTGCTGTCCATAGTCAGTTATTTTTTCAATTTCCAGAAGTCATAGTAATTGTACCATTGCTCCGGATGCTGTTTCATTTCCTTTTCCAATGACTTGATGAATTGGCCCAATATCATGTCTTCCCCTCCTTTACGAGAGACGGGTTTTTCGGCATTGACAAAACTGAACCTGTATGTCATATCTTTCTCACGCACAGCGAAATAGAAGAACACGGGAACTTTCAGTCTTGCCGCCAGATGGAATGGGCCGAACGGGAAATCAGCCTTGTGCCTCATCAATTCAGAGGTCAGGAGTTTGTCTTCGTTCACGTATCTGTCGCCGAGGAAGCAGACAAGTTCGCCTTCATCCAGGGCTTCCGATATCATGAACACGTGCGCGAGCGGATCCTTGTTTACAGGAATAATCCTGAAAGACGCGTCTGCAGAACGGTTTTCCTCGAGGACCTCCTTGATATCTGCATGTTCATTGTCATACATCACCAGCGACATCTTGGTATTGCCTTGTCTGAAAAACGGCTCTCCTGCAGCCCAGTTGCCGAAATGCGCACTTATGACTATCGCTCCCCTGTTCCCGTCCAATGCCTCGAGCAGCGCCTCGTAGCCTTCGAACTTATAATGGAACCGGTCCGACAAGCCTGAAGATATTGCGACCCTGTCAATGATGGATTTCCCGAAAGAAAAATAATTCCTGTAGATGAACAATGCAGATTTCAGCGGTCCGTAACCTAAGATCTTTCTTGCATAACGCCAGATGTCCGCTGTGGAACGCGGTGCCGCCGGAATGAAGTACAATGCCACGAAGGCCAACAGGCAATAGGCAGTCCTGACTCCCGAATGTCTGATCAGAAAGACGAAAATCTCATATCCAGTACGTCCACCGCGGGACTTTCCCTGCCAGTTCTTTGCCATTGCGCGAAAATATTGCGACGAATCAGATTTTCCCCTGCAGGAAATCGTAGAAGTCAGAAAAAGTCTTGATCTTGGCGAAATCCTCTTTCTTCATAACATATCCGAAATTCTTCTCCACGAGCACGACAACATCCACCATATCGAGACTGTCCAAATCCAGAACCTCAAGCATAGGTGCGTCAGGTCTCATTTCGGTCACATCTGTTTCAAACTCTTCTGACAGAATTCCGTTAACTTTTTCTATTAGTTCCTCTCTGGTCATCTTTCCGATTTTTTCTTCAAAAGTGCTAATTTATAACATTTGCGCAAAATATGCAAAATGACTTTACCGGCTGCTCCTCAAGCAAAAATTTTTGGAAACATTGGAAAAAGGGATTAACTTCGGTCTCCGAAAAAACCAAGACGGAAAGTTGTGAAAAAGATTCTGCGGGCTACCCTTCTGACCATATTGCTGATGACACTGAATGTTTGGACCGGTTCGGCCCACACGTCCGCGTCATGCTCGGTTCCGCGCGATTCCACACGCAACACTCCGTCCACACACAGAATAGGAATCAATGCCAGAGGAGCATGGCTGATGCCGACACATAAGTTCTTCAGAGGAGAGAACGTAACAGGCAAGCCCCTGAACTACAGCGCATCAGCACATCTTCAATACTCCTACCAGTTCCCCGCGTCCAGCACATTCGGGACATTGTTCCCTACCGCATACCAGGGAATCGGAGTAGGCTGGAACACCTTTTTCGACAAGAAGGAAATCGGCATGCCGACTGCGGTCTATATATTCCAGGGAGCACAGATATGCAGATTTGCCAGCCGCCTCTCACTTGATTATGAATGGAATTTCGGCGCATCATTCGGCTGGAAGCCATTTCACGACGACGAGGAACTTGACGGCAAATCCAACATCTACAACACCGTAGTAGGCAGCAAGGTCAATGCCTATATCAATGCCAGTCTCATCCTCACCTACCGCCCTGTAAATCAGGCGACTCTGTTCTTCGGGGTCGATATTTCGCATTTTTCTAACGGCAACACGAGATATCCCAACGCCGGAGTAAACACATTGGGCATCAAGGTGGGCGGGACCTACGGTTTCGGAGAATGCAGCATGAGAAAACCGGGCGCAAAACTGAGCCGCAAAGCAGATTACGGATTCAATGACATCTGGTCAGGCACCAGGCCCTATTGCAACATTCCGGATGAGAGAGATGAAAGCAGATTCATAAACAGGATGTCGCTGAACGTGACACTTTACGGCGCTCTGCGCTCTAAAGGTCTCATGTATGAGGACAATGCCTATATACTTGGAAACAAGTTCGCTGTGGCCGGCATTGACCTGAACCCTATGTACCGCGTCGGAAAGTGCTTTGCAGCAGGTCTTTCCGTGGATCTGCAATATGATGAGAGCGCCAACCTCAGAAGCCACATAGCAGGCACAGACTATACTGAAGATGGCATAAAGCTGCTCGTCAGAAGACCTCCGCTGAAAGAATCATTGGCAGCAGGCCTATCACTCAGGGCAGAGCTGATAATGCCGATTTTCACGGTAGGAGTCGGCGTCGGCCACAACATCATCTATAACGGAAGCGATTTCGATGGATTTTACCAGGTGTTCAATCTCAAGACCAGTCTCACCAAGCGTCTTTTCCTGAACATCGGCTACAAGCTTACAGACTTGAAGAGGCCGAACAACTTGATGATCGGCCTCGGATGGAGTTTTCACAGAATCAGAACGAAATGACCGGCAGTTCCAGATAACTTTCTGCTGACCAGATGGTCATGACCGCTTTCTTGTAGTCGGTGGCCTCTGCTTCATACTGATTCTTCAGATAAGTATGAGGGTTCATGGCAATGAGCGGGAACCAGGAAGCCTGCACCTGTACCATAAGCGTATGTCCCGGGAGGAAATGATGGTCAATGTCACACATCGTGAAATCCGCATTGACCTTCTTGCCGGACTTGAGCGGCAGCGGTTTCTCGAAGCTTTTTCTGAATCTGAGAGGCATGACATCAGCTCTCACCAGCATCTGGTAGCCGTCAGGTCTGACATCTATCAGTTTCACAATGACATCCGCGTCTGTCAGGCAGGCATTGTCCTCAGGCGTGACGGAGACGCTTACATGAACCTTGACCGGCCCTGCTAGATGAAGCTCCTTTTCCAGAACAGGTGACGTGTAGGTGGCGACATCATTGCGTGCAGAACTGAATCTCTGGTCAGCAACCATATAGGCCCTGTCGCGGCTGTTCGCGTCACTGTCCATGTAAGGAACAGGAGAAGCGGGATCAGATGTAATGGAACGGTTATAAGGCATTGGCTCAGAAGACATTGAATAAGCCTCTCCGCCTTGTCCGAAGGTCAATGAATTTTCTCCGGAAAGATAGAGTTTCCTGAAATTCATCCCTACAGGCGGCCATACATCGTAACTTTCCCACAAATCTGTCACGTTCCGGTTTTCCATAACGCTGCGCATGGTCTCGCCTGAAGGACAGATATTTACGCGCGGAAGTCTTTCGCCGCAGTCCTTGCCGTCCAGATAATATGCAAAGAACGGATATTCCACATTGTCCTGATAATAAGCGCCGGTAGCCTCGCCGAACCACGCGTCGGAAAGATGTCCTGCAGAGCGGTTGTTCCAGCCGCCGTGATACCATGGACCGGCAGTGAGGTAGAGCGGACAGTCAGGCGACATTTTCTTCAGCATGTCATAGGTGCGGAATGCGCCATAGCAGTCCTCAGCATCATAGAATCCGCCCGTAACCATCACAGGGACAGTGATATTCTTAAGATGGCGGCTAGGGTCCCTGTCTTTCCAGAAGGTGTCGTAGTTCGGATGGACCATCATCTGGCTCCAGAAACGGAGTGAGTCGCCGAAAAAGGCTGACAATTCGGAAATGGACTTGCCCTTGAAATAGTCATAGATATTCCCGTCAATGCGGACAAGGCTTGAAGGAGAGACCGTAGCAGGCTTCTTCATCTCGCGATAGAAGCCGGAACCGAATCTGTATGAATCTGTCAGGCACAATGCCCCGTTGTGATGTGCATCGTCGCCCATATACCAGTCAGTAGCAGGCGCCTGCGGCGAAACCGCCTTGATGGCAGGATGACGGGACAATATGGCCAGCGTAGCATAGAATCCCGGATATGAAACTCCTTTCACTCCGACCTTGCCGTTGTTCGCGGTATTGGCCAATATCCACTCTATCGAATCATAGACGTCCGTGGCATCATCGGTCTGCACGACTCCTTTCACATAGACAGTATCGGCAGCGCCGTCAATGCCGGACACATAAGGGCGCATCTGCTCGTATTTTCCTTCGCTCAGCATCCTGCCCCTTACATTCTGATACACAATAATATAGCCATCAGCCACATAATTGGCCATATCCCCCTTGAGGGAACCGCCGAACCCCGAACCGGACTTCTTCCCGCCAAGTTCTCCGGGAGCGAGCCCATAAGGCTTCAGTGAATAAGGAGTGCGCTGAAGCATCACCGGAGAGGTTTTTCTGCCGAGTTTTGCAAGATAATCCTGATTCGGCTCATAGAGTACAGTATATATATGTATGCCGTCACGGACCTTTACCATGACCTCACGTTTGGTGTAGTTCTGACTCAGCCACTCGTCGGTGACTATCCTTCCGTTCTGCGCGAAAGACAATGCCGACAGCACGAGGGCCATCAGCATTGACACGAAAAATCTCTTCATTCTTATATCTCTTGATACATTTTTATATATTCATCCCCGAAGAATGTCACCGTCTCTCCGTTCTCGAAGCCGAGACGGCCATAGAGGCGTTGAAGATAGTCCTTCCTACTGTCCACAAGAAGAGTCGCCTTCGTAAATCCAAGAGCCTGCGCTTCTTCCAATGCATTCTGTATCAATATGCTGCCTATGCTGTGGCCACGAAATTCCGGTGCCACGGCCAAAGAATCGAGATAGTACTCCCCAGCCTCAGTCTCTGTGCCGGGATTCGGCTTGTCCATATCCAATGCTTTGGAAATCAATGAGAAAGTAAGATCAGCCGTTTCTTTATAGGGGGCCCCGTCATATGCAATCAATGCTCCGGCGACTTTTCCGCCGAAGGTTGCTATACATGTATTCTTCCAGCTGTACAGTGTATCGTCCCGCTTGCATATCTTTTCCAACACGGCCTCCAAGCCCGGCTTGGAAGCAAATTCAGTATGCTCTCTGTCCATTGCCTCAAGCACGACCCACGAAATAAATCGAGCATCTGCAGGAGTTGCTCTGCGCAGTTCCACGCGCGGTTTCACAAAAATCGCATCCATATTCTAAAAAAATTCATTCATATTTTGTAAATATAAAAAATTGTTCCTACATTTGCAAACGCAAAACGGGGATATAGCTCAGTTGGCTAGAGCATCTGCTTTGCAAGCAGAGGGTCGTCGGTTCGACTCCGTCTATCTCCACAAGTTAAAGGGCTGACAAAGAAATTTGTTCAGCCTTTTTTCGTAACTTTCGGCAGTATCCTCATAATCAGCAGAATATGGCATTGGTATCGGGCGCCGGGAACGACCTGAAGTGGATTTGGAAGATTTCCCGCAAAACAAGATGGCAGGTAATACTGTGCTGCATCATTGAAGCGGCATATTTTTCCGTGTCAATGTTCTTTATCTGGGTAAGCAAGCATCTGATCGACATTGCGACCGGTGACGCGGAAGGAAGGATTCTTACTTTCGCATTTGTACTCGGAGGGTGCATATTGCTGCAGCAGGCATTGTCCATAGCAAGCGCGAGAATCGAAGCCAAGAGCGAGATAACACTCCGTGGCGATGTCAGAAGCAGGCTTTTCGGAAGGATCATGACCGGGAAATGGGCCGGCAAGGAGAAAATGCACTCGGGCGACCTGCTGAACAGACTGATGGATGACGTTACTGAAATCACGGAAACAGTCTGCTATACGATTCCCAAACTCACCGGTACTCTTGTCCAGCTGGTTCTCGCCACTTATTTCATTGCGAAAATCGACTACAGACTTGCATTGGCAGTATTTTTCATCATGCCTGTCGCACTGATACTGAGCAAAAGCTGTTTCCGGAAGCTCCGCAGGCTGACCAGGGATATCAAGGACTCGGACAGCAGCGTGCAGAGCCACATTCAGGAGAACATCCAGCACAGGACACTAATTTCCGCGATGGAACATACTGACTACTCGAGGGAAAGGCTCAACTCGCTGCAGGACGAACTGGAGGAAAAGGTCATAACCAAGACGGATTTCGCCCTGTTTTCCAGGACAATGATAAGACTCGGAGCCGGTGCAGGATATGCTACAGTACTGCTGTGGGGCGTATATGGTCTGCAAAACGGGACAATGACCTTCGGTATGATGGCGGCATTCCTCCAGCTTATTTCCCAGATTCAGAGGCCTATACTTGACCTCAGCCGCCAGGTGCCCGGTTTCATCCGCACGGCAGCATCAGCTGAAAGGCTCAGGGAAATCGACGACATCGAGACGGAAGACACTGACAGGCACATCGTACTGGACGGGACATCCGGAATAAGGATAGAGAACATGACGTTTTCATATCCTGATGGAGAGAAGCTGATTTTCGATAATTTTTCATACGATTTCAAGCCGGGCAGCCTCACGGCCATATTCGGCGAGACAGGTATCGGCAAGAGCACGCTGATCCGCCTGATGCTGGCTCTGCTGGAGCCTGACAAGGGCAGCATCTATATATACAACAAGGACAATGTCCTGAAAGCCTCACCATCCACAAGGGGCAACTTCATCTATGTTCCCCAGGGCAACACCCTTATAAGCGGCACTATCCTGGACAATCTCCTGCTCGGATGTCCTGATGCCACACAGGATGAAATCCGCCAGGCACTCCACTACGCTATGGCAGACTTCGTATGGTCTCTGCCTGACGGTCTGAATACGGTATGCGGGGAATCCGGAGCAGGTCTCAGCGAGGGACAGGCCCAAAGAATCGCCATAGCGAGAGCCCTGCTCAGACAGGGCGGCATTCTGCTTCTGGACGAGCCGACTTCAGCTCTGGACTCGGAAACCGAAAAAGCGCTGATTGCAAATCTGCGTGAGTGTTCACAGAACAAGACTCTTATCATAATCACGCACAGGGAATCGATTTCAGAACTTTGTCCTGAGACTCTGTTCATAAAGAAATAAACAGCGGCATCCAAAAGCATCCCCCCTAAAAAGGCAAAGAGATACGAACTTTCACATCCGTATCTCTTGGGGGTCAGAAGCAATAGATCCAATCTATCTATATCAGCTTCTAAATTCTCAGTTTTTATTAGAAGACGTCCGGTTACCAGTTAATACGTTCGTCCCGGACTCTGGGTGCAAAGTAAAGACTAAAAATTTAGAATGACGTGTAAGATAGTCGGTAAAAATCTACATACGGCGGTAAAATCAATGCGAAAATTCACATAAACGAGTGCTGAAAATCTGTGACAAATTTAGAAACGATTATTGCAACACGCTGATACAGCGGACTTTGACACCATATGTTTTCTGAGCTGGATACAGCATCGTAATAAGGCTATTTTGAGTTTGCCAGCCATATCGGAATGCAGAATTTGAGAACCCCGTACGGCAAGTGCTGAAGTTTGCCCCCTGCCCTGCCAGATACATCAGGATAAACTCGCGCTGATTTGGAACTCGCCACTTGTAATTTGAGTCATATGTATAATTCTGTGCACAAGTATATGTCCCTTCTACAACTTTCTGCATTGTAGCTGAAAGAATCTGGGATGCGACAAGAAAACTTTTTGCAGGCTTGTTGTCATCCTGACGTTCATTATGATTGTTCAGTTCCCCTTGTTCTCCGGAAACATTCAGTGCGCTCGCATCGATTCTATCGAGCGACAGTTTCGTATAACCATCCTGTTTGGTGGAAGTATAATACTCGCTCGGAGTCTTGTCATAGCCTTCATCGTATGACTGGAGATTGCGTACGCATCTCAGATAAGAAGCAGACCACTTCCCGGATGTGGCACTATTGGTGGCCATACCTTCTTCCGCAAAATAATCACAGACATTTTTTGTGGAAGTCCAGTATATCATACGGTTACCACCCGCATAATCATTGTACGGTGCGTTTCCCAAGATTGAAGTAGGCTTGTTGAACAAACGGCTGTCCGTACTGATGACATTCTCTCCCAACCAGAGTCCTGCATATTGCTTGAGCGTAGGCGCATACCAGCGTATCTCATTATCATCTATAACTCCGTCACCATTCAAATCCCTGTTTCTGGACATACAGGCACGGTAGAACCTCTTGTTGGAAGCCAGATCTTTCCATGAAATGCGGTAGTTAGACTCCGACAAATCGCTGATCTGATTGTTCCTTCCGTTCCAGCTGTCTGTTCCGCTGGAAACAGGAGCCGCAGAAAAGCCCTTCCCTGCCTCATCATTCGTAGTCTCGCATCCGTAGGCAACCACAGTTCCGGCATTGGCTCTATCATAGAAAGTCTGGATATTACACTGATTAAGTCCGTAAGCAACTGTTGCATACACACTTCTGTTATCCTTACTTTCACTGACCGAGTTGGCTACATAGAATGTTCTCTTAGGGACATCATTCACATACTCGTTCCATGACTTGGACGGATAATAGTTCTCGTCGATGAAGCATGTAACATCAATGTATGGATTTGCCTTGGATCCGCCTGACCAGAAAGTTATGACATCCGCATTGTCATAGAGTAGCTTAAGGAAAGAGTTGATGTTGTAGAGCGACGATTTTCCTTTTCCAGGATAAGCTACCGCAGTTCCACGCTCTGTTGCCGAGGATGAATATGTACCGCCTATGGCAAATTCCACCCAGTCAGTAGTGGCGCTATTCAAGTTTCCGGTCACCTTGTCTGTCACCATCATAACTTCTGACTGATTGCCGAGATCGGAAATCTGATATACATAGCCTAAGCCCTTATCCTTCAACATTTTGATATCGTTCATATAGAAGCGCATCACCATATATTCGTAATGGCTGTCCAATGAAAGTGTCTTCCCGGCAGTACCATATTCCATCACGATACCCTCTGCACCAGGTTGTTCCTGCGTCTGGTTTTCCTGCTTTGCCTCGACAATGATATTGTCCACACCTGAAATGGAGACATTGAACGTATATGTGGAATTCCTCTCCACATTATAGTCATTGACATCCGCTGTACAGTCTCCCAAATGAACGTAATACGTAACAGCCGCATTTCTGGTGTAGCTTGTGGTCTGCTCGGTATATGTTCCGTCGATAACCACGTAGGTTCCGAACTCAGGGGCATTGACAAAAGCTTTCGGTATAGACATCCCGTCAGCCTCACGCTCGTGCCACTTAGTCACCTTATTGACCGCATTCTGCTTATTCTCAGGCAGATACACCTCGAAATACTGCCTTCCGGAAGCATCCACATCATTTGGCGCGAAAATTCCGGATATGTTATTGAAATTGGTCTGTACCGGTTCGACAGAATAGATTTTCTCGATGCCGGCATCATCGGAAGAGAAAAGAGGGCCGACGCAGGCTACATTGACAATGCGGTATTGCTCAGCCTTGAAGCTTTTCCCCACTTCACCACGGGCAATGCCGATATTGAAACGGACTTTGGAGACGACACGAGTGAGTCGGATCATATCTTCATTGCCGGAAGATGTAGTCTCGACACGACCTTCTTTATTGATATTCACCACATTACCTCCATTAGCCGCCCCTGTCATAAGGAAACTGCTGGAAACCTGAATTGTTTCCGGCTTGCGGTTGAACGGAAGCGCCAAAAACTGCTTGCGAGTGAAGTTCACGTTGCCATCCATTACCGCTTCCCAAGAAAGATTTATCGGAAGTCCATCCGAAGGCGATATTGTTTCCCTGATACCGTCCTTCATAGTGGTTTTGAGAGGATAAGTTCCTTCCTGATAGACATTTGCGACAGCATAGATGTATGAGCGCCCGGCTGTGGTCTTGACTTTTACTGTTCCGTATTTGCCTTTTGTATCCGATGTGGACTGGTTAAGTCCGCTGTTGAATGCCGCAAAGCCTTTCAATGCTCCACTTTCATTGAAAATATACACATACAGATTTTTCAGCGCCCTTTCCTCTGCATCGGTCGCCTTGGTATCCATCGAATAGGATTCAGAAGAGGGATTCTCCACAGGCAAGGAAACCACTACGACATCATCCTCATAAACGTCAGTTCCCTTTTCCCATATACACGAGGTAGCAGCCCACAGCAGGACAGTTGTCAATATGGCAATATGTAAAAACCTGAACTTCATAATCAGTTGAAATCAATGTTAACGTCCTCTTTGCTCTTCCAGTCGATTACCTGATACTTCAGCGTGGTTTCTACCTCCACACGCCCGTTCAGGACATAGGCATATATGATGCATTCGTGATTTCTGAGGAACTCGTCAGGGGCAATGTTGAAGGAAACTTTCCTGGATTTGTTGGCAGAGAACTGATAGTTGACAATTCCCCTAAGCGCCTGACCGGACTCCAAAAAATACGAAGAGAAAGATGTCAGACCAGCATTTCTCATTCTTTCAGCATAGGCTTGCGCGTTTTCGTCCAAGCCTCTTCTGAAAACGGTGGGATCCTTGACCGGACTTATGTCCGCTGCCTTGAACAAGACATTTGAACGGCCTGTATATCTGACCGTCTGGGAATAATAGCCCACATTTTCAGGCAGGAACGCAGATGAAGTGTACAAATAATCGAGGCTCTTCACATCAGCAAAATCCACTGACCGCGTAAAGGCCAATGCTGTCTGAGGGATGAAATTACCTGAAACACCGGTAGCAGAAGCCTCGGCTTTTCCAAATTCCACATTGAGGATACTGAGACCGTCGATGTCCGCATTTCCCGCGGACTTGGCTATATAGAACTGAAACTTGGACACTGCCCTAAGAAGAGGAATCTCTATAGAATTTTTCAGGTCAATGCTTTCAGACACATACTTCTGAAGCGGGACATTGGTCAGCGCCCTCGACATAGGAAGGCCAGCAGAAGGGACCTTCGTCACCTCAGGTTTCATATCAGAACTGATGCCGAATCCGCTTACGGTTCCGGTTCTGAGCTGTCCTCTTGTCATCACGCTCCCGTCTCCAGACATCAGTCCGGAACAGCCATCCGCATTGGCAAGAACATATATATCGACACCGTTCATTTTTCCGGTACGGAGTTTTATGCTTACGACTCGATTTTCCGTGCCGGCAAGTCCAGTCTGTTCTGCAAAACCTATCGGCTGCGCTCCGTCTCCGGACTCTCTCGATGCGAAGATCCAGATTCTGTAGGAGTGTATAAGTGATTCAGATTCAATGCCTGACTCCATATCCGCTTCTGTCAATGAAGTCTTTGTCCTGCCAGGAATCTTGTTGCTGACGTCCCCTGTATTCAGCGTTACAGTCAGGTAAGCCGGCACGTTATCGGGATATTCGATATCGCACGGCTTGCTGTCATATATGCACGAAGTCAGGATGAGCGCGGCAAGTGCTGCCGTGACCATCTTCGCGCACCGGGCATTGACTGCAACCAGTTTATTTATACAGGACATCAACATCTGCATTATCCTAAATATCTATGTCGTCAAGTATCACTCTCCAGGAATTGATCAATATGCTCGAACTTACCCAACGGTCCTCCTTATCCAGGAAAAAAGTCAGATTGTATTCATCTTGCCTGTCCAGATATTCTTGATCAGACATTGTCGAATTATAGTGTCCCTTTATCAGCAGGGCGTAATCTATCAGCGGAATGGAAATGACTCTGACTCCGTGCGTATTATAGACATTAAGTATCGGCCTGTGTCCTTTCACAAGACGCCCCACTGTAAGTTCCGCCATAGCCACGCCGATTTCCGTCTGGCCGTCACGTGTCAATGCCGTCTTGTCAATGCCTGCGCTGCCGGAGCTTACTGACCAGGCTTTGTAACTCACTGAGTCTGATACTGTCAATGTATTGTTCCAGTCTGTCGTACCATTGTCGTCCGTGATAAAGAACTTGAAATTCTTGTCATCCACAGGCTCTCCGGAAAGATGCTGGAGAATGATTCTCACATTGTTGGTATTCTTGGTAAGGGAAAGCGCAGCGCGGCGAACGCCACCTGTCCTGAAGTCCGTAAGGTCCACATTTTCAGCCATTCCGTGAAAAAGCGGGGTCAAGTCTTTCTCTACCTCACCGGACGGGTTACGTTTAATTATGCATTTGAGTTCATTGACATGAGTCTTTCCCGGGATAACAGAAATCGGCATATAGGAATCGGGATTCCTCTGCTCCCCTTCCGCCCAAGCTACCAATGTATAGTTTCCAGACGGCAAGTCGCTGATATTCACCTGATATCCGTTCTCCGACAATTCTGCAGCCGATGATGTTTTCACATAAACCACCGTTCCATTTTTATCTGCAGCATATATGTTCACGGATTTCACTTCTGACGAAGCGGCATCCGCTGACTTGAGGTTTTTGTCATATCGAATCTGAACGTACCGACGGGTAGGACAGCCGTCAATGTCATCGTACACACAGCCCGTCATTGCAGCGATGCTGCAAAGAGCCGTCACTGCGAGGATACGCTTCGACAATTTCATTATATCAGCCTTTCTGTTCATTGTTTTTCTACTTTTGCCGGAACGACTCCGGTCTTTGGCAAGCGGAAAGCCGGTCAAGGCCGTCCGCCCGAAAATTTCACTGTCTGTGCCGACAGCAATTACAGATTACTCGATTACAACATCCTGAGTAACAACTCGCCATTTGAGAATCTTGAGTTCTGCAGAAACGTAGTAGTTCTTCTCTTCGCCAGGGATAAGAACGAGTTTCTCATCCTTATTGAATACCGGATTACCGATTTTTGCTATCTTGGAAAGTGTGAGTTCATAGATATGGTTACGCACAGTACCGTAAGCGACATCCTCGGCAGTCTGATTATGCTTGATAGGCACCTGATAGTAGCACATACCGTTCTTGAAACATACAAGCTCTTTCTTGGCAATGTTGAAACCATTCTCGCCGTTGAGAATGTCCTCAACAGTCTTGGCCCAGTCAGCAGACTCTATTACAGAATTGTCTTCTTTCATGAGTTTTGCACCTTCTGCAGGTGCTGTAATTCCTGCAACTTTGACTTTGACGGAACCTGAGTTGTCGACAACATTAGCAATAAATGATGCGTCTATCTGCTTCGGTTCCACAGAAGCGATTTTCGAGCCTTCTGTTGTGGTATATGCCCAATGGAGTTTTCCCTTGAGAATCTGCTCGGCAGCATAATTTTTCAATGCATCATTCGTGTAGAAAAGACCGCCGAACTTGTAGATGTCCTGCCTTTCCCAGGCCTCTGCGGTCTTCGCTGTCTCCACATGTGCCGCAATGAGAATGGTAGGAACATTGGCAAGTTCACCGCCATTTACTCTTGCGGATGCTTTGTCAGTAGTATTTTCATACATGTAGTTGTATGAATCGACCTTGTTCAGAGTGGCTTCTTCCCAAGACAGATACTTGACATTCTTGTATGTTCCCGGCTCTCCCTCAGGCGTGCGGCCGAAAACATACTCCTCTGAGCCTGAGTAGTTAGGGTCCTGAGCCCAGAATGTCCTTTTGGCTGCTTCTTCATACCAGTTCGCGAAAGGATTTGTAACAAGCCATGAAGCCGGAACCTCTTTCACAAGATATGAAGTGGTGTTGAAAGCATTTGCAGCCCAACCGTCAACGACTATACGGGCAGAAACCTTGACACCGTCGAGAACACTTTCTGCATTTGGAGTCTCGAAACATATTTTTCCTTCTGCAGTCTTTTTCAAGCCGTCCTTGGCTTTCATGTTCACCTTGGCAACCTCGCGCTCCACATAAATCTGGACAGGAGACGTGAGAGCTTCCTCCTTTGTTTCCTTTACGTAAGAAGCCGTAATCGGAGTTGCATTCACGATATTCTTTCCGTCAACATATACGGAATTGGTCATTGTGAACTTGCCCGCTTCAGTTGAAATCTCTCTATTGTCCATCTCTGCGTGAGCATCAGCAAGCGACAGATTCTTGAGAGCGTTGCAATTGTCATAGTTGAGAACCGCAAGCACGAGGGCTGGACGGAGTCTTGTAGGACCCAGCACGATAACTGCCTTGGACTCTTTCTCTACGAATGGGGAATTAGCAGTACTCAATATAAGGTTTCCGTTCTTATCCACAGAGCCGTCAGTGGCAGAAATGACACCGGAGGTAAGGAAGTTGCCGTAAGCGTCGTAGAAAAGGAAAATGGAGTTTTTCACATTTACAGTGCTTTCGGCCTCTGATCCGTCGCGATAGTCCGAAGGAGCTTTGGTAGAAGAGCCGACTGACATAGCGATATCCACAGCCATGTACTGATTTGCATCAGAACCTCCCTGATTAGAGGTGACGTTCTCTCTAGAGCAAGCCACAGCAAGGCTCAAGAGAGCGATAGAAATGAGTTTACCTGTTTTCATTGATAATATAGGATTTAATTGTTTTTGATTTTCTTATAGTTGTTACGCGCCGCCTCAAGTGAACTTGCCTGTGAGAACAGTTCCAATGCAGCTTCATTGTCTCCGTTCATTGCCGCAAATACGCCTCTGGCATTCTTGGCCTCGGGAGAATCCCCCGCATTGGCCAGAAATCTTGCGGCATCCTTCATATTGCCGTTTTCGAGAGCCACGCAGGCTGCATTGACATTGGCAATTTCACTTTCAGGGAACATCCTGACTGCGACATCGAAGACATTGTTGAAGTCATCGCTTCCTTCTACATAAGAGTTCGCAACCAGATACATCTCGTTCAGGGACAGTTTCTGTGGACGTTCTCTGATAATTTTCCGGGCCTCTTCAAGGCTGAAATTACGCACGTCGTATGTGACCTTGTAGTCTGTGCGACGCAGTGACGGGTAAGAGACAGGAAGCACCACATTCTTGTAGAACGTAGTATAGCGCATCATAATAGTCCAATCCTTTTCGTCAGGAGTCATATTGCTGTCGATGATATTGAGCACATCCCATCTTCCCGGGAAGCCGCAAGTATCCGCAAATTCTCTGAATCCTTTCCAGTCTTCAGGGGTGGAATTCACCGAGAAAAGACTGTTGTTCAATTCATCATAATAGTTCTCAAGGTATTTTTCCAGTGCGCGCGTACGATTCTTGGCCAGTTCCGCATTATGCGCATAAGGGCCGTCCGGAGAGGCATAACCATGAAGATATATTCCGGTGAGTTTCACGTCTTTGTCATTTCTTACAAGGTCGATAGTCTCTCTTATTTTCCTAAGTTCCGCAGCATTGTTTCCGAAATCCGGTTTTATATCATATTTGTCCACGTCGAAGTTCAGCCGTGCCGTACCTTCTTCCGCACGCTGTTTCACTGCCTCCGGCTGAGGCATGATGTAAGCGAAGTCCCACTCTACTGGCTCTTCTGACGGAGTTTTTTCCACCTCCGGTTCCAGTTCCTCTGACGGGACTGTCAATGTTTCGTTTCCCAACTTCTGGGCACATCTGCAGTCAGCCTGTTCTATAAAAAGTCTTGAACCTTTCATCCACGGCTGATAGGGAATCTTGTAGGCATAGTGCTCCACCTGCGGGTCGCCATTATGACGTCGCGCCACAACAAGAGGGTCCTGTGTTGCCGTAACCCCGTTTCTCTGCCAATATATATGGCGGAGTCTTCCGAGCAATTCGATTGCGGGAAGTCTCAATGTGTCTGATATTCCTGCAATTACAGGTGTGAGCACAAGACCCTTGTTCGCGGGGAGAGTCAGTCTGCTCACATCGAGGTCAAAACTCAGCATCACAGTTCCTGAAACTTTCTCGAGGCATACATTCTGTGCCTCAACCTGCCCGTCTGCGAATGTCTGGGCAGACATTGTAAAGACAGTTGAGATGACAACTGCTACGATTGCAAATATATTTTTCATGTCAATGTCCTATTAGAAGAGGTAAACAAGGCTTAGAGCAGCCTTTGTTGGCGCTATCATAAATTTCTGATTTTCATCGACTTTCTTGCCGCACTGCGGGCAATCGTACTTCTCGTATCCGGTGTATATCACACCCATTCCGAGCTCGAATTCAAGGTTGAAATGCCTAGACATGGCCCAGTCGTATCCATAGCCGATTCCGGCCCCTGCCATCCAGCCCTGGTACCTGTAGTTTTTCAATGAGGAGAAATCCTTGCCGAATGCCTTGAAGTCTGTCGGGAGATTTCCGACATTGTACTGGGCGCCGAGAAGATGAAAGGCGAGAAAACTGCGCATGAACTTGTTGCAGAACCACCAGCGGATTTCCGGCTGCACGAGCCAATGTTTCCATTTTCTGTTGTCTGAAAAACTCCATCCGTTATAGTTGCCGGAAATATCCATCGTCCATTTCGGAGCAATCGAGAATTCGACACCGGCATTGACCGTAGCTGTCGCATCGTAGAGAACATTTGTCTTGAGCGCTACGTTCTGGCCCTTGACCGGGCAAATGGAAAACGCAAGCAGACAAACTATAAGTGCTACGAAACTTTTCATAGAACGTTTACCAAAATCATTATACATACATATCAGTCTTCAATTCAGCCCATGCTGAGAACTGAATTCGTCACTTTATTTTTGAGCCTGCAAAGATATATATATATATATATATTAAATGCAAACACAAAGACGATTTTTTTCTTTATAATTTTTATAAATACGTTTTAGAGGGCAACGCGCTGGATAACATACACGAAAAACGGAGACCATTTCTGATCTCCGTTCTCTGTGCTCCCTTAGGGGCTCGAACCCTAGACCCCAACATTAAGAGTGTCGTGCTCTACCAACTGAGCTAAGGAAGCAAAACTTCTTTGTGATCCGTTCGGGGCTCGAACCCGAGACCCCAACATTAAAAGTGTTGTGCTCTACCAACTGAGCTAACGAATCTCTCCATTCCCCGCGTTTTTCAATACTTTTAATATCGCTGGACTCTCAAGTGTTGTCTTGTTTTCCAAACGGGATTGCAAAGATAGGCACAAAATCTGAACTTGCAAACATTTGGGCGAAAAATTTTCAAAAAACTTTACCTAAATGGTTTTAAACCGAGATTATGCCTTAAAAAGACTGAGATTTTCCCTTCCAGGAAGGAGTTCACCGGCCTCGATACGGTGAACAATCTCCACTACCTTGTCATTGCACGGAGTAGGCACCCCTACCCTGCGGCCCTGCTGCGAAACGGAGCCGTTGATGGAATCCACTTCCGTCTTCTTCCCTTTCTCCAGGTCCTGAAGCATACTTGCCTTGAGGTTCGCGTGTTTGCGGATAGCAAGCGGAATCAGCATAAAGGCCAATGCCTTCTTAATAGGATTGTGATAATCGAAGAGCCTCACAATATCCTTCCCCTGCACCGGTTCGATCTTGATTCCGGAAGCGTAGCACACGTCAATGCATTCCTTCATCAGACATTGGACCACCCGTCTTGAGTCTTTAGCTCCTGCAGCCTCTCCGAATGTGCATCCGAGCACCGCACTCATTCCGGAGAAAGCAGAATTGATCAGCAGTTTGCTCCATCTTGTTCCGATGAAGTTCGCATCGATCTCCACTGGTCCCATCATTTTCAGAAGAGAAACCACCTCTTCCATATGGTTTGGGGTCTCGGAAAAGATTGTTCCCAATGAAAAAGTCAGGCTGTCAGGTGAACTGGTCAGCTCACACAACCCCGGGCCCAACATTGTCGCGCCCCAGGCCACCGTACATCCGATAACCCGTTTTTCTCCGACAACATCTGCTATCTGGTGCTCCGGAAGGCCGTTCTGCAACGTGACAATCACACCATCATCCTCAAGATAGTCCTTGAGAAACGGGACAGTCTCGCTGTTTCCCTGCTGTTTGGTCATAAGGAAAATGATATCGTATTTCCCGGCCATCTGCTTGTCAGTAATGGCATTGACCTTCTGGACGAAATCCACAGTCCCCACAATCTTCGCTCCATTTTCATTCAGAGCCTGGACGTGCTTCTCATTGTGATTTATAAGGTCAATGTCTCCTCCCTTGGAGGTTATGTATGCGCCAAGTATCGTTCCCAATGAACCGGCGCCGTAAATCGCAGCTCTCATGACTAAGTAATCTTTTAAACGCTTACTAAATAAATCTTTTCTGCTGTTCGTTGTATTCAAATCCGGCTGCAGAGAGTTTCTCTTCCAATGTCTTGCGGTCTTTGTGGAAATAGTCGCAAATCTGGTCCAGATTGTCGAATTCCTCATCACGCAACAAAAAATTGATAGCCGAAGCCAACATCGGCATATCGTTTTCAGGCAAATGCTCCATATTTATAATATCTTTTCCAATTTGTTCACTGCATCTTCCAGGTCGGCACGGAAACTCAGATGGTCCATAAGATAGTCCGCTTTCCCGGCCGCCAGGTATTCATACAGGTCTCTGTTCATATCCATCGCATAAGAAGCTACGGCCGTCTCGATTTCATCTTTCTGCACATGGCTTCCTGAATAGATGTAAACCCTTAGCTTCTGATGAAAAATACAATAGGCTGATTCTATCGCGTTCTTGTCAAAGTTCTCCACTGTCCTACATTTTTCTCGCCGACAAAGATAACATATCTTTGGCGAGACTTACTCAAAATCGCAAGATTTTATGTAAGTTTGCACACCATAAACTGAAAGCCAATGTATTCTTTTCTTATCAGCCTTTTGGCACTCGTGGCAGGTTACTTCATCTATGGAAAAGTAATCGAAAAAGTGTTCGGCATCGATTCTTCCAGAAAGACCCCGGCGATCACTCACGCTGACGGAGTGGACTTCATTCCCATGCCTGCCTGGAAAGTCTATATGATCCAGTTTCTGAACATTGCCGGAACCGGTCCGATATTCGGCGCCATCATGGGAGCAAAATTCGGCCCTTCATCCTATCTGTGGATAGTACTCGGCTGTATTTTCGCAGGTGCAGTGCACGATTATATGACAGGAATGCTGTCCATCAGGAACAATGGAGCAGGACTTCCGGACCTTGTCGGAAAATACCTCGGCAAGGGTACAAGAACCTTCATTCTGGCATTCTCCATCATCGTGCTTATGCTGGTAGGAACCGTATTCGTATTCAGCCCTGCTCTGATTTTAGGCGACATCGCAGGTGACGGCAGCAAAATGGCAATAATGCTCTGGGTCGGTATTATTTTCCTGTATTATCTCCTGGCCACGCTTATGCCTATCGACAAGATAATCGGAAGAATATATCCGCTGTTCGCATTTGCATTGATCTTTATGGCAGCGGCGCTGATGGTGTGCCTTTTCGTCAAATGGCCTGTGCTTCCGGAAATCTGGGACGGACTCGGCAACCTCGGAGAGTCTGAGGGACTGCTCAAGGGACAGCCGATTTTCCCCTGCCTGTTCATCACCATCGCCTGCGGGGCTGTAAGCGGCTTCCACGCCACTCAAAGCCCGTTGATGGCAAGATGCGTTTCCGATGAAAAGCTTGGCAGACCTGTATTTTACGGAGCAATGATAACTGAAGGTATAGTTGCATTGATCTGGGCCACAGTATCATCCTGGTTTTTCTTCGATGGCGGAGCCGCAGCGACAGGAGCCGCGCTCACTGCATCTGCACCGGATGTTGTGGTCAAGGTTTCAGAGAACTGGCTTGGAATTCTCGGCGGTATCCTCGCCATTCTCGGTGTGGTGGCAGCGCCTATAACAAGTGGAGACACTGCCTTCAGGAGCGCGCGACTCATCGTGGCCGACTTCCTGCACCTGACACAGAAGCCGATACGCAACAGGCTGATGATCAGCATTCCGCTTTTCATCATCGCCGGCTTCCTTCTCTGGTACAATATAGCTGACGAGGACGGGTTCAATGTTATCTGGAGATATTTCGGATGGGCGAACCAGACATTGGCCGTATTCATGCTCTGGACAGCCACAGCCTACCTGGTCAAGAACAAGAAAGGCCTTGCCTATATGATTACCATGCTGCCTGCCGCATTCATGACATCCGTCTGCACCACATACCTGTGTGTAGCCAAAATCGGTTTCAACATGCCGACATCCTGGAACCATACCATAGGAGCATCAGTATTCGCGCTCTCAATCATCATATTCTACATCCTGTATTTCAAGGCCACAGCCAAGAAACAGTCCTGAATGACCGAATCTCATGAATCAGACCGACAACACTGACAATGTACTTGAGCTTGCATCTGAAGCGGGGCATATTCTTCTTCAGAATGGAGCGGAGATTTCCAGAGTGGAAGACACTATGGCGAGAATCGCTGCGCATTATGGTGTAGAGACAGGCAACTTTTTCGTACTGAGCAACGGTATCTTCACGACAAGTTCTCCAGGCAGATATGCCAAGGTGGAATTCATTCCCATCAGGGCCATACAGCTGTCCAAAGTGGTGGCTGTAAACAAGTTGAGCTTCGACATTGCCGCGGGCAAATATACTTTGGAACAGGCTCGGGAAGAACTTGAACGGATAAAAGCAGGCAGCCCCAAGCCTGCGTGGGAGCAGATTGCCGGGTCCGCCTTCGGAGCAGCCGGATTCTGCGCGGTGTTCGGTGGCAGTTTCATCGACTGCGCGGCCGACTTCGTAATCGGGGCCCTGCTGTACATTTTCTGTCTGTATTTCAGTGAAAGACACATGTCCAAAATCGTCGGAGGCATATGCAACGCGCTGATAGCCACGCTTCTGAGCATTGTAGCATTCAGGCTTGGAGCCGGCGAGAGCCTGAGCAACATCATCATCGGAGCTGTGATGCCGCTGATTCCTGGGGTTCCTTATGTCAATGGCGTGAGGGATCTCGTAAACTCGGACTACATAGCCGGCCTTACCAGACTTACAGACGCGATGTTGGGATTTTTCTGTATCGCAATCGGTGTGAGTATCGCGTTCATGCTTGACGGATGGGCTGCCGGAGGCATCATCGAACTGCATCAGATGAGCATTCATCCGAGCACATCAGGATTGGGATGGCAGTTTCTGGCCGCATTCATAGGCACTTTCGCATTTGCCATTCTCTTCGGCTCGCCGAGGAAACAATATTTCGCAGCCGGCCTTATCGGAGCACTCGGATGGGCGGCTTACCTGCTGATGGTCAGAGCATTGGGCAGTTCAGCATTCGTGGCGATACTGATTGCCACAGCATTGGTCTGCATCCTTTCCAGATTTGCCGCGGTATCACACAAATGTCCGAGCACAGTGTTCGTGCTCTGCGGAATCTTCCCGCTTGTGCCTGGAGCAGGCGTGTTCTGGTTTACTTATTATTTGATTTCCAGCCAATTCCACCTGTCGGCCATGACCGGTTTCACTGCCATGAAGGCAGCACTCGCCATCGCGCTTGGTATCGTATTCGCCATGGAACTGCCTCAGCGGATGTTCTCCGGCAGCAGGAAACGTCATTGACCGGCCTCAAAAGAACATCTTTGCCACATCGGGAAACGCCATTAAGCAGTCTTCTCGAGAATCTGGCGAGCTCGGGATAGAGCGACATTGATGTCCGGACAGATATTCTTTTCACCCAACAGATGGTAGAACCCGGACTTTTGGAGAGCACTGTGCACCTTGGGATTGACACCTGAAAGCACGACCGTAATCTTGTTCTTGCGGCTCATCTCACAGAGGTTGGAAAGGTTGTGGATACCGGTCGAATCGATGAAAGGCACCTTCCTCATGCGTATGATCCTGACCTTGGAACGGTCCCTGAATTCGCTCATAAGTTCCTCAAACTGAGTGGCTACGCCAAAGAAATAAGGGCCGTTGATTTCATAGACCTCCACTCCCTTCGGAATGGACAAGCCTTCGTCGTAGGTATGGATACCGGATTCGTCCTGCACCTTGATCTCATTCTTCACCGCGGTAATCTCGGTCGTTTCCATTACTCGCCTCATGAACAAGACACATGCAAGCATAAGGCCCACGGCTATAGCCACAGTCAAGTCGAAAATCACTGTCAGAAAGAAGGTTATCAGCAATACTGTAACATCTGACTTCGGATTCTTGAGCAATGCCCTGAATGTCCTCCAGCCGCTCATATTGTAGGAAACCACCACGAGCACGCCTGCAAGACACGCCATCGGGATATATTTGGCCAAAGGCATAAGGAACAGCATGATAAGCAGCAGGACCACCGCGTGGATCATGCCCGCAACAGGAGTACGGCCGCCATTGTTGATATTGGTCATTGTCCTGGCTATGGCACCTGTAGCAGGAATTCCGCCGAAAACCGGAGTCACCATATTCGCGATTCCCAGGGCAATGAGTTCCGTGTTCGAGTTGTGGTGGTCGCTTATCATACCGTCCGCCACAGTAGCCGAAAGCAGGGATTCGATGGCTCCAAGTGCGGCGATGGTCACGGCTATCGGGAAAAGACTCTTGACAGCCTCCCAGTCGAGCGACGGCACTTCAGCCTTCGGCAGATGGGAATCTATCGAGAAGCGGTCGCCGATAGTGTCAATGCCGGTGATGCCGAAGCTGTTTTTCATAATATAGACAGCCAAAGTCACAAGTACGATTGCGACCAGTGAACCGGGCACTCTCTTGGCTATTCTCGGGACAATGACGATAATCGCCACGCTTACAAGGCTCACCGCAGCATCCCACCAGTTCACGGTGTCGAAATGTCTGAAATACAGCATCCATTTGCCGATAAAGTCTCCCGGAACGGTTTCTCCGCCGAACGTGAGACCGAACACATCGGCCATCTGGGTAGTGAAAATCGTGACTGCGATACCGCTGGTGAAACCTATCACTACCGGATACGGAATAAACTTGATGACTGTTCCTAATTTGAACACTCCCAACAGGATCAGCAGCACGCCGGCCATTACAGTAGCCGCAGCAAGTCCGGAAAGGCCATATTGCTGGACGACTCCGTAAACGATGACGATGAACGCTCCTGTAGGTCCTCCGATCTGGACTTTGCTGCCGCCGAGGAATGAAACGATAAAGCCTGCAATTACAGCGGTAATGATTCCTTTCTCAGGAGACACTCCGGATGCAATGGCAAATGCAATGGCGAGAGGCAAGGCTACAATGCCCACAATCACGCCGGCCATCAGGTCTGAAAGGAATGCCGATTTGCTGTAGGAACGGATACAGGTCAGAAATTTCGGATGAAAGTCAAGTTTACCAGTCATATCATAATACGAATAAGGGCGGCAAAGGTATTCATTTGTCGCCCTTGTTCCAATATTTAAACGATACTAATTTCGCAAATCAGTCATCTAAAACGTTATCTCACTGCACTCAGTACAACTTCAGAGAGAGACGGATGCGAATGAACCGTGCATTTCAGGTCATTGACAGTGCCATGGAGAGCCATCATTGCGGCCACTTCCTGAACCAGATCGGAAGCATGCGCTCCGAGTATGTGGGCACCTAAAATCGTACCCTTAGGATATGTACCGTCTTCGCCAGTATAGGCAATGATTTTACAATATCCTTCAGTCTCGTCCATAGCCATAGCCTTGCCGTTGGCCCTGAACATTGACTTATAGCACTTTATGGCGTAGCCTTTTTCCTTGCACTGCTCTTCGGTGAGACCGACAGTCGCAACCTCCGGCACCGTAAATACGGCAGCCGGCACGATTCCGAAATCGATCTTCTCAGGCTCCTGCAGCAAGTTGT